>OLQO01000040.1_pt1 | contig 132410 bp, 153 predicted proteins | sample 1672281 | NCBI WGS metagenome assembly OLQO01 (sample SAMEA3136667, study PRJEB25190) | human gut metagenome | biome: human gut; feature: human-associated habitat; material: faeces | place: Austria | collected 2013
AACGCTCGCTCCCTACGTATTACCGCGGCTGCTGGCACGTAGTTAGCCGGAGCTTTCTTGAAAGGTACCGTCAGGCTTAAGTCATTTCCTACTTAAGTGTTTCGTTCCTAACAACAGAAGTTTACAATCCAAAGGACCGTCATCCTTCACGCGGCATTGCTCGTTCAGAGTTTCCTCCATTGACGAATATTCCTAACTGCTGTCTCCCGTAGGAGTCTGGGCCGTGTCTCAGTCCCAGTGTGGCCGATCACCCTCTCAGGTCGGCTACGCATCGTCGCCTTGGTAGGCCATTACCCCACCAACTAGCTAATACGTCGCAGGCTCATCTTCAAGTGAAGCTTTAAAGGCTCCTTTTAATATAAAGTAACGTATCACTCTATATATCATCTGGTATTAGCAATCATTTCTAATTGTTATTCCAGTCTCGAAGGTAGATAACCTACGTGTTACTCACCCTTTCGCCACTAAGTGGCAACCCAAATCTAACTTTGTGCAAGCACTCTATTTTCATTGGACCACTTCGTTCGACTTGCATGTCTTAGGCATGCCGCCAGCGTTCATCCTGAGCCAGGATCAAACTCTCAATAAAAACTTTATTTTGTTTAATCTGGCTATCAAATTCAATTGACGTTTTGCTTAGTTTTCAAAGAACATTGTTGCTTCTTTTTCAGTTGCGTTTCTAATATATCAAATTTAGTTACTCAATGTCAAGAACTTTTTGATATTTTTTTGCAACTTTTTTTTGCATAATTTCACACCGTTTTCATCGGTGCTGTTACCAATATACCAGTCTTTAATAACAATGTCAACACTTTTTGACAAAAATTATTTTTTTTAACTTTACACTGATAATCACTCCTTCAAGTGACCTTTATTAGTGTACCAAAATCAATAGCTGAAGTCAATCCCCTTTTTAAATTTTTATTCACTATTCAGTTACAGTTCAGACTAGCCGATTATTAAAAACAGGTAAATATAGTGTTGTATATATAAATAATCCTCTTTAATCACTACTTTGATATTATACCACAATGTTCAAAATTTAATGTCTATATCTTTATGCTAATACCAAGTTTTTCTTTTTGAATTTTTTCTCCGCCTTTTTATTGGTTGACTTGCTTATACTATTAGTAATTACTTTTTTTATATTAGTTTGTGCTTGATAACTTTGATGAATTTGAATTATCCTTGTTTTAATTTTTTTCATTGCTTTATTTCTAATAATAATTTCTGATTTTTTTATTTGTTTTATCTAATTTTTTGTTTAATTATTCAAATTACTTATAAAAATCATTTATATATCCTACTTATGGCATTTCTTTCACCACCAATGCTCTGTATATATATGAGTATATATTGTTTATCTTAAAAATAAAAGTCTATTGTTTTAGAATTATTTATAGAAAAATCTATAATAAAAGACTAAATAAGCTATTTTCTCTACCTATCTAGTCTAAACTATAATAACAAAAAACTCTATAAAGTTTTTTATTTTTTATTATTTCCCAGCTGCTTCTAGCTTTTCTAACACCTCATTGGTAACATCAATAGCTTTAAGACGCATATCTTCGGCTGCCTTTTCTAAAACAGGAGTACCTTTTTCTACAGCAAGATTAACTAGTTCTTGACATTTTTTCTTGATATCTGCAGCTTTCTTCTTGGCAATCTTCAAAGCCTTTTCTTTATCAAGATCTTCTAATTCTTCTTTAATTTCATCTACTTTTCTTTCAAAAGTTTCTTTCACTTCATCCATATCGATATCTTTAGCCTTATTAAGTAGCTCGTCCATCTTTTCTTTTAATTCTCTTCTTGTTTCGCTACCTTTCTTTGGAGCAAATAAGATACCTAGACCAGCACCAATAGCTGCGCCTGCAACAAATTTACCTATTCCACTTTTCTTTTTTTCACAACTCATTATTCTACATCCTCCTTTTTCTGTTTTCTTTTTTTTACCAAATTACTAACTGCTCCAATTATTGTAGAGGCAATAGTATCAGTTAATACCGTCGCTTTAGTTGTAACAAAGTCCATTACATTAAATAAACCATTCATAGAATCCATTTTCTTTTCAACATCATCTAATAATTTATTTACTCTATTAACAGTCTCCAATAACCTGATTCCTAAAACAATCAGTACAACAATAAGAACACTTAGTAAACTATACATTAATACTGGTAAAAAAACATTGACAAATTCCACAGCTAAGACTCCTTTCTTTTCTATAATTAATTTTCTTTATTATCATCATACATTGAATCAAATAAATCAAATAAATTATCTTCTAGTTCTTCATCCTTTTCTTCTTTATGTCTTAAATCACTTCTTCTGCCAGTTTTACGTTCATGAGAAATATCCTTATAATCAACATTGTATTCTAAACCTAAATCTTCAAAATATTCTTCTGCATCTCCTACTGTCACTTTAGGAACAGCTGGAGTATCATCATTAATATCTAACATAGAATTAGTATCATCATCATTACTTGAAGCAACATATTCTTCTTCTCTTACTTGTTTTTTCTTTCTGCTCTTACCATTTGACGATAATTCTTCATCAAAAATATCATCACCGCCACCATAAGCTTTAGCGCGAACACTATCAACATCTAATTTTCTTGATGAATAGCTACCACTTATTCTAACTTCCTTCTTTGTCGGAACTTCTTCTTTTTTGTCAGAAGAATCAATTAAACCATAAATTGGTGAAATAACTGGCGATGGATGGAAAGTTTTCTTTGTTTCTTTCTTTTCATAAGTTCCATAGCTATCAATTTTTATTTCTTCTTTTTTAGCTCCATATGGTGCTTTCTTTACTTCTGCTGGTTTAGCTTCTTTCTGTCTTGGTGAATAAGCAGGATGGAATTCTTCTTTGACTTCTTTTCTTTCTACTACTTGTTTAACTTCTTCTCTTTTTGGATAACTTCGACTATTATCTAATTCTACAAAGTCATCTTCTGTAATAGCAGGAAATTTAAAAGTCTTCTTTTCTTCCTTTACTTCTTCTTCCTTAACATCCTCTTCAAAAACTGCTTCTTCTTTCTTTTCTTTTCGCTGTTCAGGCAAAATCATCTTTTTAGCGATAGGTTTTTCTTTCTTTTCTTTTTTCTCTTCAACTTCTACATACTCTTCTTCAAAAAGAGCATTCTTTAACTTATCTAGTATTTTCACTTAATTCACCTCATTATTCTGTCTCATCAATATCTATCTTATCTTCATCTGTATTCTTTTCTGTGTAACCTTCATAAGTACCATACTTTTCTTCATAATCAAGATAACTTTCTTTAGTAGCATTGTTTCCTTTAGGTTTCATAACATTATAAGTTTCCTCTTTATAGCTTAAAATTTTCTTACCTATCAAGGTATCTAAAACTACTCGGTTATATGATATTGAAGTTAAAATAGAACTCATATATGGTAATACTTCTTTTATCTCGGCTTCTTTAACTATCGCTTCAATCTTTCCATAGTTATACATAAATTCAATAAAATATGAATCTTTCTTATCAAGCTTAGTTACCTCAAGATAACCATCTTTACCATTATAATTTAATTTTTTAGAATAGTATGCATTCTTATTAACCTTATAATCCAACTTTTCTTTATTATAATAACGAATTACATCACTATAAAAGTAATAACTTCTATTATTTTCATCTAATAAAACAGCATTATAATCATCTTTAGTAACAAATTTTATTCCCTTAGGAATATAATATTTGTACCCGTTAAAAACAGCATTACAATGTTTAGTATTACTTTTAAATAATATTGGAAGTAGTTCATCTATACTCTTATTAGAAAGATTACTACACCCTGTTATTATAAAACAAAGAAGGGAAAGAAATAGTATCTTCTTTTTCATATTTCACCTACTCTTAACTTATTATAGCAAATAATATAAACTTTTTAAATCATTTTTCTGCAAAAAGATGATAAATCTTTGCACCTTTCTTACGAAATTTACTCTCATATTCAGTCATTATTAAATCTTTTGCTTGATAGTTAAAGGAAACATCATTAAGAGTATATTCCATATCACCAAGAGATTCTAATGAATATAAGAAAAAATCCCTATTATCAGTTCTAACTTCTATTTGATGTTTATCTTTAAATATATTTTGATATTTTTCTAAGAATACTCTACTAGTTAATCGCCTATTTTCATGTCGATTTTTAGGCCAAGGATCAGAAAAATTTAAATATAATTTATCTATTTCGTGATTAAAAACTTCTTCTATCAAACTAGCATCATACTTAATTAATCTTAAATTAGGAACTTCTTCCATCTTCAATATTGCTTTAGCCATAATACTATCAAATCGCTCAATTCCAATAAAGTTTATATCTTTATATTTCTTAGCATTTTCATAAATAAACTGTCCTTTGCCCATTCCTATTTCTAGATAAATAGGGTTATCATTACCAAATAATTCATTAAATTTACCTTTATATTCTTTAGGGTTTTCTATTAAAAATGAACAATTATTTAGTATTTCTTCTTTATTTTTTACATTTCTTATACGCATATTATCACTTCCCAGTCAATATTTTAACACAGTATTTATTAGTTGCATATAATAAAGCGAAAGGAATGGATAAATATGATGAATCAAATGCCACCTTATAATATGTTCCCACCTGCTTTTGATCCTAATCAAGGACAAGGTAGTGGAATGGGAAATAATTGTCAGGAAAAAATACAAATGTTAGAAAGTCAAATTAACAGAATGGAAAGACAACTAAGAAGATTAGATAATAGACTTAGTAACTTAGAAAATAATCTAATAACTCCTTACTCTAGTCAAAATACTGGATATGGTAGTGCAAATAATAAATATATGATGTAAAATAGTGTAGACGCTAGGTGTCTACCTTTTTAATTAGAAGGAGTTGATTTTATGCTTGTGGTTGGAAGCTACAATCTTCAAAATAAATTTAAATTAAAGAAATATAACGGAAAAGTTAATAATCAAGATAACGTTATTTTACTAAAGGAGTTTTTAAAAGACTACTCTATTGATATTCTAGGAACTCAAGAGTTTGTTTATTGGTATTTAGAAAGAGCTAAAAAAGAAATTAGTGATGAATATAGTGTAAACGGAAAATACCGTTATTCTTTAGTAATTTTAAAACGTTATGATGAGACTAATAGTATAATTTCTAGAGAACCTGTTAAAATCTGTACTACTAAACACCTACCAACTTTTCCTAATATCATTCCAAGAATTTTAACTACTTCTTACATAGAAACAAAAGAGTTTGGGCTAATTGCTTTTTACAATACACATTTATCTGTTAGAAATGATATGGTAAAGAAAAAACAACTAGATTTTATCTTAAGTAAAATCCGACTTGAGAGAGTTCCAGTAATTTTAACTGGTGATTTTAATATGACTATTACGAATGATCAGTTAAAAAATTTTATCGAAAAACTTGATGAAATTGGTTTAAAAAGAGTAAATGTTTTAGAAAGAACTTATAAAACACATAGTAAAAATAAAGCAATTGATCACATTTTCATTTCTAAAAAAATGCACATTAGCAAATTCAAAGTTATAAAGGATGAAAAATTTGACAATTTTAGCGATCACTATCCAATTATTGTTTGGTTAGAAAGAGTAAAATAGCTATTTATAGGGTATACTAAAATTGACTTTTACTAGGGAAAATAATATACTTTTAAGTAGAAATGAGGAAATAATTATGAAGTTAAAAGAATTAGATATAGATAGATTTGATGAATTTGTAAGGAACAATAAAGATAAAAGTCATTTTTTACAATCAGCTGCTTGGGGTGAATTATCAAAGGAGAAAAGAGGTCTTACCCCTTATTATTTAGGACTAGTTGATGATAATGATAATATCTTAGCTGCTACTTTACTTTTACAAAAACATCTTCCTCTTAAATTATGTTATTTTTATGCTCCTCGTGGTTATGTTATTGATTTTCATAATGAAAATTTACTTAAAAGTTTCACTAAAGAATTAGTTAATTTTACTAAAAAGAAAAAAGCTATATATATTAAATTAGATCCTGATATTATTTGGCAACGAACTAAATATGATGGCGAAATCATTTTAGAAGAAGCAAAAGATAAAAAGATAATGCATAACTTGCTCAAATTAGGTTATAAACATTTAGGTTTTACTAAAAACTTTGAAACTAGACAACCCCGTTATACTTTTAGAATAGACTTGAAACAAGATATGGAAGATATTGAAAAACACTTTTCCAAAACTACTATGCAAAGAATCAATAAGTCTTTAAAACTAGCAACAGAAGTAGAAATTGGTAGTGAAAAAGATTTAAAAGAATTTTATCAATTAATGATGTTAACTGAAGATAGAAAAGATTTTGTTTCTTATCCATTCGAGTATTACGAAACACTTTATCGTTTATTTAAAAAAAATGATGATGTCTTCCTATTTCTAGGTAAAGTCAATCTAGAAAAAGTTATGAATATTTTAGAAAATGATTTAAAAGAAGTTAATGATGAATATGAAAAGGAAAAGGAAAAGACTTCTAAAAGTGCTAAAAATAAACAAAAAGAACTATTACGTCGCAAAGATAAATTAGTAAGTGATTTAGAAAAGTATAAAGATATTGAAAATAAATATGGCAAAGTAATAACTCTATCAGCACATATGATTGTTACTTATGGAAACAAGGCTTGGGTGTTATATGCAGGTAATCATAATTTGTTAACAGAAACTTATACTAATTATCATACTTACTATGAGCATTTAAAATTTTGTAAAGAAAGAGGTATTGAGATATATGATCAATTTGGAACAATTGGTGATTTATCAAAAGATAATCCAAGACTAGGACTTCATGAATTTAAGAAAAAATTCGGTGGAGATTATATTGAATTTATGGGAGAATTTGATTATGTCTTAAAACCAATTTACTACTTTGCTTTTACAAAACTTGTTCCACTTTATAGAAATTATATTAAGAAAAGAAAAAAGAAGGAGTTAAAAGATGAAGTTAGAAATATTAACAATTAAAGAATTTACTGATTGGGCTATAAATAATGAAGAAATAACTTTTCATCAAACTAAAGAATGGGCCAATCTAAAAAAAAGAAATGGTTGGAATTCTTACTATGTTGGATTAAAAGATAATGATAAAATTAAAGCAGCTAGTTTAATTCTTTCTAAGGAAATACCAGTTCTTAAAAAGAAAATATTTTATGCTCCTCGTGGTTTTTTAATTGATTACCATAATTTAGAATTACTAACTACTTTTACTAAAGAAATTAAAAAATTTGCTAAAGAAAAAAATGCTATTTTTATCAAAATTGATCCCTATGTTATGTATAAAGAACATGATTTAAATGGAAATTTAGTTACTGATGGTATAGATAACAGTGATACTGTTGATAATCTTAAGTCTTTAGGTTATCATCACTTTGGTTTTAACTTAATGCAAGATACTCTTCAACCTAGATGGATGCACACTATAACAGTTAAAAATCGTTCATTAGATGATGTTATGAAAGATATGGAATCTAAAACTAGACAGATACTACGAAAAAATGAACGACTTGGTGTTAAATCAAGAGAAATCACTCGTGATGAAATCAAAATATTTAAAGATATAATGCAACATACTGGGGAAAGAAGAGATTTTATCGATCGTCCTCTTTCATATTATGAAAATATGTGGGATACTCTTCATGACTCTGGCATTTTAAAAATTTTAGTAGCAGAAGTTGATTTTGATGAAGAAATAAAGAATACACAAAAAGAAATAAAGAAACTAGAAGAAGTTATCAAAGAACGTGAAGAAAAATTTAATAACAAAACTGTTCCTATGAATGAAAAGAAGTATAATGCTAATCAAAAGAAAGATAAAGACGAAATTGAAAGACTTAAAAAAAATATTGAAAAATCTAAATCTATGAAAAAAGAATATGGTGCTAAACCTATTCTTGGAGGAATTTTATTTTTAATATATGGAAATGAAGTTTTATCTTTATTTGGTGGTAGTAAAAAAGAATTAATGTCTTTCCAGTCTGCTTATACACTTCACTTTGAAGGAATAAAATATGCTGTAGAACATGGTTATGATACTTATAATTTTTATGGTATTACGGGAGATTTTAGTAAAGATAATCCTTTACTTGGACTATATTTATTTAAGAAAAGTTTTGGTGGACAAGTTGTAGAGTTAATTGGTGAATTTGATCTTATCATTAGTAAGTTTTGGTATCATACTTATAATATTAGTTTTAATCTATATCATAAATTAAAGAAGTTAAAAAATCATAAATAAAAATCTCTGTACAAAACAGAGATTTTTTCTATTTATGTTTTCTAAGTGTCATAACTTTTTGATAAGCTTGATCATAAACATCTAATTGACTTTTATATGTAGTATTCTCATCAAGTAATTGATTAAGTTGATGTTCTACATTCTGATTTTTTAACTTTTCCTCAGCTAACTCTAATTCTAACTGATTTACTCTAGCATTAAGTTCATTATTTTTTGCCTTCAATGTTGAATTTTTTAATGAAGTACTATCACATAAAATATCATTACAGTTAGATATTAGAGTTGAGATAATCCCAGGAATATCATTAGTTGTTCCACATATTTGATTTATAGTATTCTCATCAAGTACTGTTCCACTCTTGATACTATCTGATAACAATCTTAAAATATTCAAATTAATATTTTGGTCTTCTCTAACTGTTTTAAATTTATTAATAGTAAAAGCATAATCTCTAGCAACTGCAGGAGTAGCAGAATACTTTTGAGATATATTTATTATATTATTAAGTATATATTCCTTTTCCGAAAGAGGAAAAAAAGCATTAACTTTATAATCATGATATGGATTATTAATATTAAGCAAATGTGGATAAGTTATTTCTTGCTTCCTAGCTACTCTATTCATAAATTCATCAAATTTTTCTTTATCATCATATAACCTAGATGTTGCTGGAGTATATACATTACCATTATTTATTAAACCTAAAACTAAGTAATTATTTCTTTTTTTTCTAATAATATAATAATCACATGGATCTGGTATATTTATAGCTTGATATGTTTTTTCATTATCATATTTTATAACACAATATACATCATCGCTTCTAATAGATAAATTATCTTTAAAAACAGCTAGTTTTTGATTGATGGAATCAGAAAACATAAAATCAGTACTAATATCATTATTAATAAGTAAATTTTTAAATATATATGGTTTTTCTAATACATATTTTAATTTATCATAGTTAGATAAATCTTTATTAAACTTATTAGTCATATTTAAATAAGAAATATTAAAACCTAATAAATGAGCAATGTTAGCCTCAAAAATTCTAATATTTAATATATCACCATTGGCAAGATAAAAGTTTATTTTATTATTCTTTATATCTAATTTTTCAAACCAATTTACACAATTGTTAGCTTTTGCAACAATTTCATTATATTTAGCAATATCAACGCTCATAATCTTCCCTCTACAAATATTGCATATTATACTATAAAATTCATAATTTGTAAATAAGAACTAAAGCATATTTTTCTTTTTAAGAATAATAGCAATTATAATTGATAATAAGAAAGATATACCTAAAAGGAAGAAAAATGAATATGGATTATGAGAAAACTTTCCAAAACTTACATTCATTCCCATAAAGGAAGCTATCATGGTAGGTATTGATATTACAATTGTAATACCTGCTAAGAATTTCATGATACCATTTAAATTATTTGAAATAACGGTAGCTACTGTATCCGTTGTACTACTTAAAATCCCACGATATAAGTCTGCCATATTGCTAGCTTGACTATTCTCAATAATAGCATCATCTAGTAAATCTTCATCTTCTATATACATTTCTATGACATTGCCTTTTTTTATTTTATCAAGGACTACTCCATTACTTTGTAAAGCGGTAATTATATAAGTTAAACTATTTTCTAATGCTAGTAGATTAACTAATTCTTCATTTTTGGTAGCGGTTAAAATCTTACTTTCTGCTGTTTCTATTTTTTTATCTATATCACGTAATGTTTTTAAGTATAAGACTGCTAATCGATAGATAATTTGAATAACAAATCTACTTTTCTTATAAGTATAAAATTCCTTTACTTTACCACTAGAAAATTCTTCCAAAAATTCATATTTTTGCAATGCTACTGTTACAATATAATCATTTCTCACAATTAAAATTGCTAACGGTAAAGTCTTAGTCTCATGCAAACCCTTACTACTATCTTTAACAGGCACATCTAAAAGTAACATCTTAGTACCATCTTCTTCATCTATTCTCGGTTTTTCATCATCATCTAAAATACTTATTAAAAAGTCCTTCTTAATACCAAGAGAAGAAGATACTTTTTGTAATTCTTCTTCTGTTGGTTTTTCTAAATGAACCCAACATCCTATCTCAAAATCATTAAGCCTTCTAAACTCATTAGTATTTAAATCTGTATTATAAATCTTTAGCATACTCTCACCTCTTTATCCACTTCATCATAAAATTTTAAATGACTTTTGTCAAGCAAAAGAAGTTACTCTAAAACTCTGACTTCTTTATTAATATTCTTCTCATAAACTGTCATTTTTTCTTTGCTATCTAAAATAACCAGAGCTAAAGAACTTATGTCTTTATATTTATTGTTTTTGAGTCTTGTTACTAACCATTCTTCATTTTTACCTATTTCCTTCAAGTTGTTTATCATTATTTTACCATCTATAACGGCATTACAGCATAATCCTTCATAAGACATTTTTAATTTTATATCTTTTCTTTTAACTGGTTGAGCATTACTTTTAGGAAGGAAACTAACTTGTCCATTTGCTTCCATAATAGCAAATTCTATTTCACTGAGATTGAAATATCCTTGAATTCTTGCTTCCTGTAAAAAGTCATTTAAATCTAATTTACTTTTCTTTAAAGCTTTATAGTTTAATTTACCATCTTCTATCAATACTGTTGGACAACCAATCAACAAACGTCTAGCTAGAATACTTTTATTAGTTAAGAGGGTTATTAAATAGGCAAATATAGCATAAATAGAAATAGCAAATACCCCTTCAAAAAAATCTACTTCATTATTCAAAGTCATTTCAGCAGCAATAGAACCAATGCTTATACCAATAATATAGTCAAAAACATTTAACTGACTTACTTGTTTACGCCCCATTACTTTAGAAAGTATAAATAATACTATTATTGATGTAATACCTTTTCCTAAAATTAATAAATATCCCATATTAATCACCATTATTAGTATGTTTTTATTTATTTAGAAAATACCTATTATTTTATTATTAACAACATCTATTTGTTCATAATTTGGATTTGTTGGTAATCCTGGCATTGTTACTATTTTTCCCAATAGAATAGTAATAAAACCTGCTCCATTATTTATAACAATATCTTCTACTGTCAACAAGTTATCTTTAGGAAAACCTAGTTTTTTAGCATCATCTGAAATTGAATACTGTGTTTTAGCAACACAAATTGGAAGATATTCTAAACCTAGTTTCTTAATTAATTTTAATTGCTCCAGAGCTTTTTCTTTATAAATTATTTCCTTTGCGTGATATACTTTTTCTCCCAAAATATTTAACTTTTCTCTTACAGTCATTTTATCAGTAAGAAGTGGTACAAAATTATTCTGTTCTTTGATTAGTTCTCTTACTTTACACGCAAAATCTATTGCTCCTTCACTCCCCTTTGCATAACTATCAGTTAGAGTAAATTGACAATTTGCTTCTTCCACAAATTTTCTTAATTTATCAATATATGAAGAGTCATCTGTAGTGAAATGATTACAACAAACTATTATTGGTACACTGTAGTTAGAAAGATGTTCAAGGTGTGCTTCTATATTAGAAAGACCTTTAGTAAAGTCGCCTTCCCCTTGATATAATATTGATCTAATCGTTACTACTAATACAACAACATCTGGTTTTTCATTTGCTATATTACAAAATAAATTCATAAATTTTTCTGCACCTAAATCTGCGCCAAAACCAGCTTCTGTTATTACATAATCAGATAAAGAAAGAGCTAGTTTTAATGAAGTAACACTACTTGTTCCATGTGCTATATTAGCGAATGGTCCACCATGAATAAAAGCTGGGGTTCCTTCTAGTGTTTGAACAAGATTTGGAAGAAAAGCATCTTTTAATAAGGCAGTTAGAGCTCCTTCTAGTTTTAAATCACTAGCTAATATTGGTTTATCATCACTAGTAAGACCCAGTAATAAATTACCAAGTCGTTTTTTTAAATCCATAAGAGAATTAGCTAAACAAAAAGTAGCCATTATTTCACTAGCTGATGTAATTGTATAATGGTCAGTATATTTTTCTTTATTACAGGTAAATTCAATGTTTCTTAAACTCCTGTCATTCATATCAACAGCCCGTTTAAAGAGTATCTTTGAAAAGCCTAACTTATTACCTTTTTCAATATGATTATATATTGCTGCACTAACTAAGTCACTGCAAGAAGTTATTGCATGAAAATCGCCAGTAAAATGTAGGTTTATATCAGTCATAGGTACAACTTGACTATAACCTCCGCCAGTGGCTCCTCCTTTAAGCCCAAAGACAGGGCCAAGAGATGGTTCCCTTAATGATAAAGAAACATTTTCTCCTAGCTTAGCAAAAGCATCAGCTAACCCTATACTGACTGTTGTTTTACCTTCACCATAAGGAGTGGGACTCATCGCTGTTACTAAAATAAGTTTTCCCCTTTTTTCTGTAACATTATGAACTACCTTAGCTTTATCTTTTCCATATAGTATTAAATCATCATCATTCAATCCCAATTTTGCTGCTACCTTTTGAATTTGTAAAGACTCATATTGAGCACATATTTCTATATCTGTCATTAATATCACTCTCCGTTTATAGAACTATTGTAACATAAAAATAATTTTTTTTAAATTATACCAATTTTGCAAATTCAGACATAAAAATTGCCAAATTTTGCATTTTCAGGGGTAGCCAGTGCCATTTTCGGCTAAAAATAGAGCTGAATTTGCAATTTTTCCCTTTTGCATTTCAAATTGTAGTTATGTTATTGTAAAAACCGTTAAGAAAAAGGAGGGAATTTATGAAAAAAATATTATTATTCTTAACATTAACAAGTGTGTTTTTTATCTGTAATACCACTAAAGTTTATGCCAAGACCAATTCTTTCTATGAAGGTGAATATATCAATGGCATATATATGGTGAGATATGATAAAAGTACAAAAATGAAACATTATCAGAAAGCTAGATTTTACAAAAGTTCAACAGATAATTCTATCGCCTACTGCTTAGAACCTTTCAAAGTTTTTCAGCCTAACAATAACACTTATGATGGAATGATATCACAGGCAAGTTATGATAGTAATACTTGGCAACGAGTAACCGATTTAGTTAACTTCGGATATCTTTATAAAGATCATACTGACTCTAAATGGTATGCCATAACACAAATGATGATTTGGGAAACAGTAGATAAAAATAATGAATTTTATTTCACCGATACTTTAAACGGTAATAGAGTTAATATTTTTACTGAAGAGAAAAATGAGATTGAAAGATTGATTAGTGATAGTAAAAAAACACCTAGTTTTGCTAATAACAAATATCATTCACTAATTGGAAAAACAATAACAATCACTGACACTAGTGGAATATTAAAGAATTTTACTACTATCAAAGATAATGAAAGTAATTTAAATGAAAACACTTTTTCTATTAAACGAGACCATACTGTTTGCCATACCCAAATTTTCTATAGTAACTATGGGTTGGGAAGAGAAAGAGCTTTGCACTATACAAATGGTATTTCGCAACGACTAGTAAGTATTGGTTCAAGTAAACCGATGGAAGTGCCAGTTACTTTCTGTTTTCATCAATTAAAATTGAATTTATCTAAGGTTGATAAGGATACAAAAGAATTCAAAGGTCAAGGAGAAGCTGATTTAAAAGGAACTATTTTTACTTTATATAATAGTAAAAAGGAAAAAGTAACTGACATAACATTTAATGATGAAGGAAAGGCAGAAATCATCGGTAAGGGTAATAAATCACTTATTGATTTTGGTACTTACTATTTACAAGAAACTAAAGCTGGTACTGGTTATATCAAAGATAATACTTTTTATGAAATTAGATTTGATGAAAATAATACTACTATGAATAAGGTATTAGAAAATGAAGTTATTAAAGGTAAAATCATTTTGGAAAAAAGTTATGGTAATAAGCAATTAATGCAAAGTGAAAAAGATGTTTCTTTCGAAATTTATAATAAAGATAAAGAACTAGTAAATACTATCACAACAGATGAGAATGGTTTAGCTAGTATTGAATTACCATATGGACACTATACTATTAAACAAAAAACTACTACTGATGGTTATAGTAAGGTAGAACCGTTTGAAGTATTCATTAAAGAAAAACAAGACTATAAATATAAAATATATGACTATAAAAATGAGGAGCCTAAAAAAGAAGAGGTTATAATTGTTGATGTTCCAAACACTTATATTGGTATTCCATTTGCTTTACTGGGAAGTGCTATTTAATGAAGAAAAAACTAATACTTCTTATTAGTATATATATAATTTTCTGTTTTACAATTTATCAAAATAATGCACATATTTCTAAAAACAAAGTTATTAAAACAAGAAATATAGAAAGAGTAGAAAATACTGCTAGACAAATAGATACAAAAAAAGATATAAAAAATAACATTGATGATAACATCCTAGCAACTCTAACAATTGATAAAATCAATTTACAAGAAAATATTTACAATGTCAATGATAAGAGAAATAATGTGGAAGAACATGTAACTATCTTAAATAAATCAAAACTTAATGACGAATCATTAATCATTCTTGCAGCACATTCAGGTAATGGTAAAATTGCCTACTTCAATCGACTTGATGAGTTAAAAGAAAATGATAAAATTAAGTTATTTATTAATAATAAAGAATTAGTGTATAAAGTTAAAAAGATAGAAGAGCAAGATAAAACGGGTAAGATTGAAATTATAAAATCTAGTGAAGAGCAATTAATTCTAACTACTTGTAGTAAGAATGATAATTCTAAACAATTAGTAATTTATAACCAAAAAATATAGACGCACTAGTCTATATTTTATTTAGTATAACCTTTCTTCTGATATATTTTACCTAGTATTGAATAACTACTTAATATTACTATTATAGTTAAAAAACATCCAATCAGTAGTTCTAATAAAAAATTATCCGTGAGTCCCATAACAGTTACAACAATTGCTATATCGAGAGAACTAACAAAACTAACTATATTAAGTAATTTCTTATAATTAACTTTCTGGAAGTCTAAGTTATACCTATTAAGTAAATAAGTAACTTCTACTGGTCTCTTATCATTATTTCCTTTTTTATACTTTCGTATAAGTATCAATTCATAAATTAAAAATACAACAATAAAAGTTAATAAAAATACTATTACCTCTGTCATTTAACATCACCATACCATTTCTAACAATAGTATAACAAATATAGGCAAAAAAAAGAAGACTAAGCTTCTTCTACTAATTTTAAGATAACAGTTAAAGCTCCGTCCCCACGACGTTCACCTAACTTAATGATTTGTGTATATCCACCGTTACGGTTAGCATAACGAGGAGCTAGTTCATTAAACACCTTATCAACCACTTTTTTATCATTGTGAAGAAAAGCTAAAGCTCTTCTACGTGAACCTAAGTCACCTTTCTTACCACAAGTAATCATTCTTTCAGCCATTTTTCTTACTTCTTTGGCTCTTGTTTCAGTAGTTTCAATTTGTTCATTTGTAATTAATTGTTTGGTAAGAGTTGCTAACATACTACGTCTATGTTTATTATCAACACCTAATTTTCTATATGCCATAGTTACCTCCTTCTAATCGTCGTCTCTTAAATCAAGTCCTAATTCTTTAATTTTATCAAGAACTTCTTTTAATGATTTCTTTCCTAAATTACGGATTTTCATCATATCATTTTCGCTTTTATTTACTAAGTCTTGTAGAGTATGAACACCAGCACGTTTTAAACAATTATAAGCACGTACTGAGAAATCTAAATCTTCAATTGATGTTTCTAAAGCTTTAGTCTTAGGATCTTCAGTTTTTTCAATCATCATACCACTCATATCTGCTATATCACTTAAATTTGTTAATAAATTAAAGTGTTCAATTAAAATCCTTGATGCTAAAGCAATAGATTCTTCTGGTTTGATAGAACCATTTGTCCATACTTCTAAAACTAATTTATCATAACTTTCATCTTGTCCTACACGAGCACTTTCAACAGTTGGTGAAACACGCTCAATTGGAGAATAGATAGAATCCATTAAAATAAATCCTTTAGCTCTATTTTCATTTTTTAAGCTTGAATCTTCACTCTTAACATATCCTCTGCCGTTAGTAACAATCATTTCCATAGATAATTTACCACCCTTAGCTAAGTGAGCAATAACGTGGTCTTTGTTAACGATTTCAACATCAGAAGTAGTTTCAATATCTCCAGCTGTAACAACTCCTTCTTCATCAGCATCTAAAGAGATAATCTTTGTATCAGCTGTAAAGTTTTTAACAACTACTCCTTTTAAATTAAGGATGATTGTAGTTACATCTTCAACTACACCCTCAATAGTTTGAAATTCATGAAGAACTCCTTCTATTTTAACAGCACTAATAGCACTTCCAGGTAAAGATGATAGCATAACTCTTCTTAAGGCATTACCCAAAGTAGTTCCGAATCCTCTTTCTAATGGTTCAAGTTCAAACTTTCCATAGAAATTACTTTCTACATAGTCTGTAATTTTATATACTGGTTTTTCAAATTCTAACACAGTTTTCGCCTCCCTTAATTATCCACGTGGTCTCTTTGGTGGACGACATCCGTTATGTGGAATTGGTGTTACATCAGTAATTGAAGTTACTTCAAGACCTGCTGTTTGTAAAGAACGAATGGCAGTTTCACGTCCAGGTCCTAAACCTTTAACGAAAACTTCTACCTTTCTCATTCCTAAATCATAAGCTACTTTTCCAGCTTGTTCAGCTGACATACCTGCAGCAAATGGAGTTGATTTTTTACTTCCTTTAAATCCTAAACCACCACTTGATGCCCAACTAATAGCATTTCCATCCTTATCAGTAATAGTTACAATAGTATTATTGAATGTAGCATGAATATGTACAACACCTTCAGGAACATTCTTTTTAACTTTTTTCTTTCTTGTCTTATAAGCCATAATTCATAACCTCCTTCTCTACACTTTCTTCTTATTAGCTACAGTTTTACCTTTACCCTTACGAGTTCTAGCATTACGAGAAGTTCTTTGACCTCTTACAGGAAGTCCCTTTTTATGACGTGTACCTTCATAAGAATTAATTTCCATTTTAGTTTTAATATTCATGCTAACTTCACGACGTAAATCTCCTTCAGTTAGATGTTTATTAATTTCATCACGTAATGCAATTAATTCATCTTGAGTTAAATCTCCTGCTTTTTTAGTAGGTTCAACTTTTGCATTTTCACAAATTGTTTTTGCTAAATTTCTACCAATTCCATAGATATAAGTTAATGAAATAACTGTATGCTTATCGTTTGGAATATCTACACCTTTAATACGTGCCATTCTATATCCTCCTTCTTACTAACCTTGTCTTTGTTTATGTTTTGGATTTTCACAAATAACAACAACTTTACCTTTTCTTTTTACAATTTTACATTTTGGACATCTTTTTTTAACTGATGCTTGTACTTTCATTATTATCCCTCCTATTATTTCCGATAGGTTATACGCCCACGTGTTAAATCATAAGGTGATAGTTCAATTGTCACTGTATCCCCTGGTAAGATGCGAATGTAATTCATTCGTATTTTACCAGAAACGTGAGCTTCAACAATATGACCATTTTCTAATTGAACTTTAAATTTACCACCTGGTATAATTTCTAAAACTTTTCCATCAACTTCGATTACATCATCTTTCGCCATATTTATCATCTCCTGTTAGAATTTTTACTCCATCACTTGTAACTGCTACTGTATGTTCATAATGAGCAGAACGACTTCCATCATCAGTAATAACAGTCCAATCATTAGAGTCTACATATATATCAGGCCTTCCAAGAGTTAGCATTGGTTCTATTGCAATAACCATTCCTTCTCTTAACCGAGGACCTTTCCCAGCATTTCCATAATTAGGAACTTCAGGATCTTCATGAACAGTTGTGCCAACACCATGACCAACTAATTCTTTCACAATGCCAAGATTATGTTTAGTAGCATAAACTTCAATTGCATTAGATATATCTCCAATATGGTTACCTGGTTTAACTTGTTTAATTCCTTCATATAAAGCTTTTTCAGTATGTTCTAGCAAGTATTTATTTTCAGCTGTTATATTACCAACTTTATATGACCAAGCAGAATCACCATGATATCCCTTATAACAAGCACCAATATCAATGGAAACAATATCTCCATCTTTAAGCTTTCTTTTTGAAGGGAAACCGTGCACCACTTCATCATTAACACTTATACATAATGCATAAGGAAAGCCTTCATAGCCTTTAAATGAAGGAGTAGCACCTTGACTTATGATAAATTCTTCTCCTAAACGATTTAACTCTTCAGTTGAAATACCTGGTTTAACAAGAGGTTCTAGATATTTATGTGTTAAATACACAATATGACCAGCTTTTTCTAAAAGTTCAATTTCTCTTTTACTTTTAATTGTAATCACTACTATCTCCCCTTTAAAACCTTATCTATACGTTCAAAAACTTCTTGCACACTTCCAACACCATTGATTACATATAATACACCATTTTGTTTGTAATAGTCAAGAAGTGGTGCCGTTTTTTCTTCATAAACTTTATATCGATTTTGAAATGACTCTACATTGTCATCATTTCTCTGCTCTAATCTACCTCCGCAATTATCACAAATGGATTCTTCTTTTGGTTTTTGTAGTTCTGTATTTATATTATAAACAGCACCACAAGTAGAGCAAATACGTCTTCCAGTAATACGCTTTTCTAAGATTTTTGAATCAATATCTAAAACTAAAACATAATCTAATTTTTGATTTAATCTTGATAAAATTTCATCATATTTTTTAGCTTGTTCTAAATTTCTTGGAAAGCCATCTAAAATACAACCATTTTTACAATCATCTTGTTTTAATCTTTTTTCAATTAATTCATAGATAATTTCATCCTTTACTAATCCACCAGATGACAACGTTTCTAAAATATAACGACCTATTTCAGAATCTTCCTTGGAGATATCTCTTAAGATATCCCCTGTACTTATATGAGGAAGATTGTATTTTTCTTCGATTAAAGAACTCTGTGTCCCCTTACCTGCAGCAGGGGGAGCAATTAATATAATATTTTTCATCGACGGTGATATCCTTTCTTATAATTTCTAGAAAGAAGACTACCTTCTATTTGTTTATAAGTTTCTAGGGCAACACCAACAACGATTAAAAGTCCTGTACCACCAATACTAACACTACTTGGTAAACTAGTTACATTTGAGAAAATTATTGGTAAAGCTACTATAATACATAAGAAACCACTACCAATACAAGTAACTCTCATTAAAACTTTAGAAAAATAATTCTTAGTTTCTTCACCTGGTCTTATTCCTGGAATGTAACCACCATTCTCTGCTAAATTCTTTGAAAACTCTTCTGGTTTAAATATCATATATGTATAAACAAAACCAAATAAGAATATTAAAATAACATAAATCATAAAACCAACTGGTGTAGTATAAGTTAAATATTTTTGAATGAATAAAGTAACGCTTTCTTTATTTACTAGTGCTGAAATAATAGTCGGAATAGCTAAAACGCTTGATGCGAAAATAACTGGTACAACATTAGCACTATTTATCTTAACTGGTACAAAACTAGAAGCTTGATTTCCAAAACTTCCAGATTTATTAGCATATTGAATAGGAATTTTTCGTTCTGCTTCTTGAACAAAAATAACACCTACAATAATACCAAAATAAATTAAAACAAAAAGTATAAACTTAACTAATCCAAAAGCAATCTGTTGAGTAGTTCCACTAAACGTAACTAAACCATTAAAGGCATCTATAAACATTTGTGGTAAGGTAGCAATGATTCCAGCCATAATTATAAGACTTAAACCATTACCAATACCTTTTTGTGATATCTGATCTCCTAACCATAGAAGCAATGCTGTACCTGCTGTCAATATAAGGGAAACATATAAATATTCCATAGGAGCAGCAGATTTTCCTAAAAACATAAAAGAAAATGCATAGCCTTCAATGAAAGCAAATAATATACCTAAATAACGAGATATTCTATTAATTTTTTGTCTTCCTGTATAACCTTGCTTACTTAATTCTTGTAAGGAAGGAACGATTTCTTGTAATAATTGCATTAAGATAGTAGCCGTAATATATGGCATAACACCTAAAGCAAATATTGAAAAGTTTTGTAATGCTCCTCCACCCATAGAATTGATTAATTCTAAAAATCCAAGATTCTTAGTTATACTTTCTGTTCCAGGAACCTGAATAGTTGTTCCAATAATAAATATAGCAAGAACTAGTGTTGTAAAACCTATTCTTTTTAATAAATCTCTATTAGTAGGTTTGAATAATTGCTTTACTAGAGATGTCATACTAGATCACCTCAGCTTTACTTCCTGACTCGTTAATCTTGTCTACTGCACTTTTAGAAAATTTATGAGCTTGAACAGTAAGTTTTTTATCTAATTGTCCTTCTCCTAGTACTTTAATTCCTGAAAGTTGCTTTTTAACAATTCCTTTTTCTTTTAATAAAGCAGGAGTAACAACTGTTCCATCTTCAAATACATTTAAATCTGAAAGATTAATAACAGCATATTCTTTCTTGAAAGGATAGTTACTAAATCCTCTTTTAGGTAGACGACGATATAATGGTAATTGTCCACCTTCAAATACTGGATTTATGCTTCCACCACTACGTGCTTTTTGCCCTTTTTGTCCACGACCTGATGTTTTACCTAAACCAGAACCAGATCCATGACCTACACGTTTTTTAGAGTGTTTAGCACCAATATTTTTTTCTAATTCATGTAACTTCATTATCCTAAAATCTCCTCTTCTTTTTTACCACGAAGTTGGGCAACTTCTTCGATTGTTCTCATACTTTTTAAACCATTCATTGCAGCTTCTGCCATGTTTAGTTTAGTTCTAGCTCCTAATGACTTAGAAACAACATCACGAACACCAGCTAAATCTAAGATAGCACGAACACTACCACCAGCGATAACTCCAGTACCTTCTTTAGCAGGTTTTAACATAACTCTAGCAGCACCACTACGTCCAACAACTTCATGAGGAATAGTTCTTCCCTCTACAAGAGGAACAGTGATTAAGTTTTTATTAGCAGCTTGAATGGCTTTTTTAATAGCATCAGGTACTTCGCTAGCTTTACCAGTACCTAAGCCAACTTTTCCTTTTCTATTACCAATAACAACGATTGCAGAGAAACGACGATTTCTACCACCCTTAGTAACTTTAGTAACGCTTTTTACTTCAACTACTAATTCTTCAAATTCTTTGTTCTTGGCATCATTTGTTTGCTTTTGCATATTTTTTCCTCCTTAGAATTCTAATCCATTACTACGTGCAGCATCAGCTAAAGCTTTTACACGTCCATGATAAAGATATCCACCTCTATCAAATACTACTTTTGTAATGCCAGCTTCTTTTGCTTTCTTAGCAATACTTTCACCGACTTTACTAGCTGCTTCAATATTAGAACCATTCTTTAATTTTAAATCTTTATCTAATGAAGAAGCAGATACTAATGTTTTTTTATTATCGTCATCGATAATTTGGGCATAAATGCCTGTGTTTGAGCGAAATACACTAAGACGAGGAGCAGCTTCAGTACCATGTAACTGTCTTCTTATTCTAGCATGACGTACTTCTCTCATACTATTTCTTGATTTTTTACTAACCATAATTTTCTCTCCTTCCTACTAAGCAGCTTTCTTTCCTTCTTTACGTTGAATATGTTCATCTTTATAACGAATACCTTTTCCTTTATAAGGTTCAGGTTTTCTTACTTTACGAACATTAGCAGCAAATTCACCAACTAACACTTTGTCAATACCTTTAACAACTATTTCAGTATTGCTAGGAGCTTCTACCGTAAGTCCTTCTGGAACATCCATAACTACAGGATGAGAATATCCAGCATTAATTGTTAATTTGTTACCAGCTACATTAAATCTGTAACCAACACCAATGATTTCTAGACCTTTTTCATATCCCTTAGTTACTCCAAGGATCATATTATGAAGAAGTGCATTCATTGTTCCATGCATTGCTTTCGCTGCATCGTTAACTCTAGTTAATGTGATTGTATTTCCTTCTTGCTCTAAAGAAATACCTTTTAACATTTTTTGAGACAAGCTTCCTTTTGGACCAGTAACTGTTACAACATCATTTTCTACTTTAACTGTTACTCCTTCAGGAACTTCAATTTTACGATTTCCAATACGGCTCATTTTTTCACCTTCCTTTTACCAAATGTATGCTAAAACTTCGCCACCAATGTTTAATTTACGAGCTTGTTTATCAGTCATAATTCCTTGTGATGTTGAAATAATGGCAATTCCTAAACCGTTTAAAACACGAGGAATTTCATCATTTTTAACATAAACACGAAGTCCTGGTTTTGAAATTCTTTTAAGTCCTGTAAGAACTCTTTCTTTCTTTTCACCATATTTTAAGGTAAGGATAATCTCACCTTGTACATTATTATCTTTCTTTTCAACTTTATAGTCTTTAATAAATCCTTCTTCTTTTAAGATTCTTGCAATCTCAATCTTAACGCTTGATGAAGGTACAACTACTTTTTCATAACGCATTTGATTAGCATTACGAATACGAGTTAACATATCCGCAACTACGTCTGTAACTACAGCCATTCTTATCCTCCTTCCTTCTACCAGCTTGATTTCTTAACGCCTGGTATTTGTCCTTTTGAAGCCAATTCACGGAAGCATATACGACAGATCCCAAACTTACTCATAACAGCGTGAGGTCTACCACAACGTGTACAACGTGTATATTCACGTACTTTAAATTTTGGCTTTCTACTATTTTTTACAATCATACTTTTTTTTGCCATTTTATCCCTCCAATTACTTTCTAAATGGAATTCCTAGTTCATTTAATAAGTCATAAGCTTCTTCATTGGTCTTTGCAGTGGTAACAAATACGATATCCATACCACGTACTTTTACAACTTCATCATAATTGATTTCTGAGAAGATTAATTGTTCTTTAATACCTAAAGTATAATTTCCACGTCCATCAAATGATTTAGGACTAACACCACGGAAATCACGTACTTGAGGAAGAGATATAGAGATTAACTTATCAACAAAGTTATACATATTTTCTCCTCTTAAAGTTACTTTACATCCGATTTTTTGTCCTTCTCTGATTTTAAATCCAGCGATTGATTTTTTAGCTTTAGTAACAACTGGCTTTTGTCCAGAAATCTTAGCTAAATCACTAACAGCAGCATCTAATAATTTTGCATTGCTAGCTCCATCACCAACACCCATGTTAATAACTACTTTATCTAACTTAGGTACTTCCATAATTGATTTATAATTATATTTGTTCATTAAACTTGGAACAATTTCATTTACGTACTTTTCTTTTAGGCGGTTCATTCGTTATACCCTCCTTCCACTAATCAAGTGTCTCTTTTGATTTGACACTAATTCTTACTTTTTTATCGTTTTTATCCTTAGTATAACCAATTCTTGTTCTCTTTTTAGTTTTTGGATCAATAATCATAACATTACTAGCATCAATTGGTGCTTCTACTTCTAAAATTCCACCAGTTACTTGTCCATTACCCTTTTGATGTTTCTTAACTATGTGAACACCTTCAACGATAACTTTATTTTCGCTTCTTAATGTCTTGATAATATTACCAGTCTTACCTTTATCAGAACCAGAAATTACTTCTACTTTATCTCCTACTTTTAACTTCATAATAACCTCCTTATAATACCTCTTTTGCAAGGGATACTATTTTCATATAATCTTTCTCACGAAGTTCACGTGCTACTGGTCCAAAAATACGAGTTCCGACAGGAGTCTTATCATCACGAATGATAACACAAGCATTGTCATCAAACTTGATATAACTTCCATCTTCACGTCTTAGACCTTGTTTACTACGAACAATAACAGCTTTTACAACCTTACCTTTTGGGTATGGGGAGTTTGGAATAGCATTTTTCACAGTTCCTACTACTACATCACCAATATTTCCAGTCTTAACATGGCTTCCACCAAGTACACGAATTACTAGTAATTCACGTGCTCCAGAGTTATCAGCAACTTTTAATCTACTTTCCTGTTGTAACATCGATTACATCCTCCTTTTTCTTTTACTATAAAACTATAGCTTCTTTTACGATTTCTTTTAAGTAGAAATGTTTTGTTTTAGAAAGTGGTCTAGTTTCAACGATTCTTACAACATCTCCTACTTTAGCTTTATTTGTTTCATCATGAACACTATATTTTTTTGATGATTTTACTCTTTTATGATATAGTGGGTGCATTTTATGTGTTTCTACAAGTACAGTAATTGTTTTATCATTACTAGCACTAACAACTTTACCTACTAACTCATGGCTTTTCTTCTTATCCATAAATTCCCTCCTATACTTCTTCCTTTAATTCACGTTCTCTTAAAACGGTCTTTAATCTAGCAACGGTGTGTCTTAAATCACGAATGCGAGAAGGTTTTTCTAGATTACCTGTAGCTTGTTGAAAACGTAAGTTAAAAAGTTCTTCTTTAGTTTCTTTTAATTTGGCATTAATTTCTTCATTTGATAATTCTCTAATTTCACTAATCTTCATTCGTAACACCACCTTCCTCTTTTTTTACAAATTTACATTGAATTGGTAATTTATGACTTGCAAGTCTTAAAGCTTCACGAGCAACAGGCTCTGATACTCCAGAAATTTCAAACATGATTTTTCCTTCTTTAACAACTGCAACCCATTTATCTACGCTACCTTTACCTTTTCCTTGACGAGTACCAATAGCTTTAGCAGTTAATGGTAAGTGTGGGAAAATATTAATCCAAACTTTTCCTCCACGTTTCATATAACGTGTCATAGCAATACGAGCTGCTTCAATTTGGTTAGCTGTAATCCAAGCTCCTTCTTTAGCCATAAGACCATATTCACCAAAATGAAGTTCTACGTTACCTTTAGCTTTGCCTTCGTAAGGTAATCTATGAACACGACGATATTTAGTTCTTGATGGTATTAACATATTAATTACCTCCTTTAGCCTTTTTATTATTTAAGATTTCTCCTTTATAGATCCAAACCTTAACTCCAATTTTTCCGTAAGTTGTATCTGCTTCACTAGTAGCATAATCAACATCAGCACGTAATGTGTGTAGAGGAATAGTTCCCTCAATATAATGTTCACTACGAGCCATATCTGCTCCACCTAAACGTCCAGATACTTGTGTTTTAATTCCTTTTGCTCCAGCCTTCATAGCATTTCTAATAGCTCTTTTTTGTGCCATACGGAATGATGCACGATTAGTAATTTGGCTTGCTATTGAATCAGCAACAAGTTGTGCATTTAAATCAGCTTTCTTGATATCTACGATAGAAACATTGATATTTTCACCAATTTCCTTTGTCATATCTTTTCTAAGCTTTGTAATTTCTTCTCCTCCGCGTCCAATGATAACACCAGGTTTAGAGGTATGAATGGTAACTTCACATTTCTTATTAGTACGATCAATTTCAACTTTTGCAATTCCTGCATTCTTTAAATTCTTTTTAATATATTCACGAATTTTAAGATCGTTAGCTAAAACTTTTGAGAAGTCAGTTTTTGAAGCATACCATTTTGCTTCCCAATCTTTATTGATTCCAAGTCTTAGTCCTATTGGATCAACTTTTTGTCCCATTTTTTCTCCTCCTTATTATTTTTCTGCCACTTTAATAACAATGTGACTTGTTCTTTTATCTTTATGTCCGATACGTCCACGAGAATCAAATAAAATTCTCTTCATTACAGGACCAGCATCTACTCTTGCTTCACTTACATATAAGTTTTCTAATTTCATATCATGATTGTTAGTAGCATTTGCAATAGCTGAATTTAATGTATTTTTTACCATAACGGCTGCTTTTTTATTAGTATTACTTAAAATAGCAAGGGCTTCATTAACTTTTTTACCACGAATCATATCAACTACAAGACGTGCCTTGATTGGAGAAATCCTTTGCATTTTAGCAATAGCTTGTGCTTGTTTTATCTCTTCCATCTAAATTTTCCTCCCTTGTCTTCTACTTTTTCTTGTCGCTTCCGTGTCCACCAAATTTACGAGTTAATGCAAACTCACCTAATTTGTGTCCAACCATATCTTCTGTAACATAAACAGGAATAAATTCACGTCCATTGTGTACAGCAAATGTATGACCAATAAAATCAGGATAAATAGTAGAACGGCGTGACCAAGTTTTAATTACTTCTTTTTTACCACTTTTGTTTAATTCTTTTACCTTTTTTAATAATCTATCAAAAACATAAGGTTTTTTCTTTGAACTTCTTGCCATTATTTTCCTCCCTATTTACTTCCACGACGACGAACAATAAATTTATCCGTACGTTTATTATTTCTTGTTTTATATCCAAGAGCTGGTTTACCCCAAGGAGTAACAGGTCCTTTACGTCCAATTGGCGCTCTTCCTTCTCCACCACCATGAGGGTGATCATTTGGATTCATAACAGAACCACGAACTGTTGGACGAATTCCCATGTGACGTTTTCTTCCAGCTTTTCCAAGCTTTACTAGATTTGAATCTTCATTACCAACTACACCAATAGTTGCCATACAAGTTCCAAGCACACGTCTTTGTTCTCCACTTGATAAACGAATCATTACATAATTTCCTTCACGACCAAGGATTTGTGCAGAACTTCCAGCACTACGTGCTAAACTTCCACCCTTTCCTGGACGAAGCTCGATATTATGAATAACAGTACCAACAGGAATATTCATAATAGGTAATGCATTACCAGTTTTAATATCAACATTAGAACCAGCTACGATTTTATCTCCTACTTTCAATCCCTTAGGTGCGATAATATATCTTTTTTCACCATCTAAATAATTGATTAATGCAATGTTAGCACTACGATTTGGATCGTATTCAATACTTGCTACAACACCTTCAACATCAAATTTATTTCTCTTGAAATCAATGATACGGTATTTTCTTTTAACTCCACCGCCTTGATGACGAACAGTTATTTTACCTTGATTGTTACGACCAGCTTTTTTGTTAAGTGTTACAACTAAACTTTTCTCTGGTGTGCTTTTTGTTATTTCTTCATTGACAAGAGTACTTTTATTTCTTTGTCCTGGTGTAGTAGGTCTAAACTTTTTAATTGCCATAACTTATTTCCTCCTTCTAACCAAGATTAATTTCTTCGCCTTCAGCTAACTTAACAATAGCTTTCTTACAACGATTTGTAAGACCAGTATAGCGTCCAACTCTTCTTTTCTTAGGTTTTACATTGATTGTTCTAATTTCTTTAACATGAACATTAAATATTTTTTCAATAGCTTGTTTAATTTCTATTTTATTAGCTCTAGAATCAACTTTGAAAACATATTTTCCATTTTGTGCTATAACTCCACTTTTTTCAGTAATAACTGGAGCTTTAATAATATCTAAATACTTAGTATCCATTATTTAAGCACCTCCTCTACGTCTTTAAGAGCTTTTTCTGTCATAACCATAACGTCACTATTTACAATATCAAGAACATTTACTTCATCACTAGAAATTAATGCAACATTTTGTAAATTTCTTGAAGCTAAAATTACGTTTTCTTCAAATTGGTCTACAACAAATAATACTTTTTTATCTTCAACTTTCATATTTTTTAGTAAAGTTGCCATTTCTTTAGTTTTAGGTGTTCCAAAAACTAATTCTTCAATTACTATAACTTCTCCATCTAAGAATTTATGAGCAAATGCACTTTTTAAAGCTAAACGACGTTCTTTACGATTTTGTTTTTTACTATAGTCACGTGGTACTGGTGTTCCATAACGTCCACCACCTACCCATTGAACTGCTCTAATAGAACCTTGACGGGCATGTCCTGTACCTTTTTGTCTCCATGGTTTTCTTCCTCCACCTCTTACTTCACTACGAGTTTTAGTAGAGTGTGTCCCCTGACGTAATGATGCTTGTTGAAGAATAATCGCATCATATAATACTTTATCATTTGGGGTAATATCAAAAATTTCATTTACTTTTAATTCTTTAACTTCTTCACCCTTAAGGTTTATAAGTTTTACCTTTTTCATGCTTTTTCCTCCTTCAATCACTTTCTTTTATTTTGTGATGATTATTCTGACTTTTCTTCCACTTGTTCAACTGGTGCTTCTACAGCTTCTTCGATAACTTCTTTAGTTTCCTTTTGATAAGTAATTAAGTCAGCTGCATCATTTTTTTGACTTGGCTTTTTAACGGCTGTTCTAATTTGAACAAGGCCTTTCTTTGGTCCAGGTACGTTTCCTTTGATTAAGATAATGTTATTTTCTAAATCAACTGCTACTATTTCAAGATTTTGAACAGTAGATTTTACATTACCCATTTGTCCAGGTAACTTTTTACCTTTTAATACGTGCATTGGTCTCATTGTTCCTAAAGAACCAACTCCACGATGGTATTGAGAACCGTGTCCCATAGGTCCACGAGATTGATTATAACGTTTGATAACACCTTGGAAACCTTTTCCTTTGCTGATACCTGTTACATCAACTATTTCTCCAGCTTCAAATATTGAAGCATCAATTACTTGACCTAAGGTATAATCATTTGTATTAACGCCCCTGATTTCTCTTAAGAAGCGCTTAGGTTCTGTATTTGCTTTTTTGGTATGACCGATTTCAGGCTTATTACTTCTTTTTTCAGTAATAGTATCAAATCCTAATTGAATTGCGTCATATCCTTCTTTTCCTGTTGTCTTAATTTGTGTTACAACATTAGGCTCAACAGAAACAACAGTTACAGGAATTAATTTTCCTTCTGTTGTGAAAACTTGAGTCATTCCGACTTTCTTTCCTAAGATTCCTTTCATTTTATCCTCCTATTAAATCATTTTGATTTGAATGTCTACACCGCTTGGTAAATCTAAACGTTTTAAAGCTTCAATTGTGTCCTTATTAGGATTTTTAATATCAATTAAACGTTTATGTGTACGCATTTCAAATTGTTCACGACTATCTTTGTATTTGTGAACAGCTCTTAAAATTGTAAACTTTTCAATTTCAGTAGGTAACGGTACAGGTCCAACAACCTCTCCTCCACTTCTTTTAACAGTTTCTACAATTCTTGTTACAGCATCATCAAGAACTCTGTGATCATAAGCCTTTAACTTGATGCGAACTTTTTCTGTTGACATAGTAACTTCCTCCCTTCGCCTATATCTAGTATAGACTTGCTCCGTGCGAATAACCCGATTTCCATTGTCAACTTAACCTGGCGTATCGGCAACCTCTCACATCTAAGCAGTCACACGTATTTAATTTTAGCATACTATTTTCAGAAAAACAAGCTATTTTTATTGCTAAATCTCAAAAAAATTTTAAAGACAAGTGTAAAGTTACAACATTAATGTCTGTTTATCTTGCTTTTACTGGCGAATTTTATACTATCTTTACCAAATCTACTAATTATGTCATCCATTACTTCTTCTATTTTGTTAGTTTCTACCTTTTCAATATTATCAAAAATAGATATCTGTTCTTTTCTTTCAGAAGTTAAATCAGCTAATCTTATTCCTATATTTCTAATAGAATCTTCTTTCCAGCTTCGTTCAAATAAAGTAATTACTAAATTATATATATCATTTGTTGAACTAGTTGGATTATCTATAGTCATCTGGTGAGAATAATTTTTAAATAAAAAATTTCTATAAGTAATTGCTACTGTCTTAGCATAGAGCTTTTTTCTTCTGAGTTCAAAAGTAACACTTTCTACTTCATCAAATAGTATTTTCTCTAGTTCTTCTTTTTTAGAATAATCATATGGCAAAGTCTTAGAAACACTAATACACTTATTTTTTTCTCTTTTAGAAACCACTCTGCTATTATCTATCCCCCTTGAAGCTTCTAGAAAATACTCACCTTGTTTTTTAAAATGCTTTACAAGTAATTGCTTAGGACACTTTGCTAAATCACCTATTGTTTTTATACCAAGACTTTCTAATTTCCTAGCAGAACTTTTTCCTAACATAAATAAATCACTAACTGGAAGTGGCCACATTTTAGTTTCTATTTCGTTCATAAAAAGAGTATGCACTTTATTTGGTTTTTCAAAATCACTGGCCATTTTAGCACATAATTTGTTCTCTCCTATTCCAACATTAACAGTAAAACCAAACTTTTCTTTAATTTCATCTTTTATTTTATTTGCTAATTTAACATAATCAGTACCATATAATAAAGTTGTTCCTGTCATATCTAGAAAACACTCATCTATCGAATACTGCTCAATATCAGGAGTGTAAGCAGCTAAATAATTATAAAGTTTTTTGGACTGTTTTATATAAATATCGTGGTTAGGTGGAAAGACTTCTAACCACTTACATTTTTTTCTAGCACTATATAACGTTTCTGCTGTGACTATCCCATATTTCTTAGCAACTGGACTTTTAGCTAAAACTATTCCATGTCTTAGTTTCTCATCTCCAGCAATTACAGCAGGTATTTTTCTTATATCTTTTTTATAACCATTCTCTAAAAGATTAACAGCTGTCCAAGATAAAAAAGCATTATTAACATCTATATGAAAAATAATTCTCATCATAATACCTCCCAAATGTGTCTATATTATATAATACAGTTGTTCTATTATCAAGAGAAAAAAATAACCAATTTCTGGTTACTTTCTATTCATTACTTTAACAAACTTTTTACTCTTATTTACTACATCACTATCAATTTCACTACTAACTAAATAATCTAGATAAAGACAAACAATTGCACCGTATCTTTCTTTACATCTAACTTTTTCGCTTTCAATAATAACATTTTTATCATTAAAATATTCCGCATTTCTTTCTTCAATTTTTCTACAAGAAAGACACTGACAATCAAAGTATGTCTTATCATTAATAACAGTTTTATCTAGCAAATACCAAGCAAGATGTTCACAAGTTTGCTGCTTTTCTAAAATAAGATTACTATTTTTACTTACCATAAACCCTCTATAAATATTAAATTAATTTATTTCCTGTCATTTCTCTTGGTATGTCTATTCCCATATAATCTAGAATAGTTGGAGCAATATCTCCTAACTTACCACTTTTAATATTTTTAATATTCTTATCAGTGATAATAAATGGTACAGGTGAAGTTGTATGAGACGTAATTATTTCATCTTCATCATCAACCATAACTTCTGCATTACCATGGTCAGCTGTTACAAACATAGTAAAACCTTTTTCTAACGAAGCATCATATAATCTTTTAACATTTTCATCTACTGCTCTAACTGCTTCTTCTACTTTATCAAATTTACCAGTATGCCCAACCATATCACAATTAGCAAAGTTTAAAATGATTAAATCGTATTTTTCCATTACTTCAATCAACTTATCTGCTACTTCATAAGCACTCATCTTTGGATATAAGTCATAAGTTGCCACTTCTTTACGAGGTACAATTATTTTATCAGTATTTGGTAGATTCTTTTCTTCACCACCGTCAAAGAAATAAGTAACATGTGGATATTTACTAGCTTCGGCTATTCTTAATACTTTAAGTCCTTTTGAAGCAGCATATTCTCCTAAAGTATTAGTAAGATGCATTGGTGGAAATGCTGGTGTTGAAATAACTGTATGTTCAGGCATCATCATTGTAACTAATTTAGTATTTTTAAAATCAACACGTTCAAATTCTTTAAATTCTTTATTAGTTATAGCAGTAAATAATTGAGTAATACGGTCTGGTCTAAAGTTTACCATTACCATGCCATCATTTTCTTTTAAGGCTCCTTCATCCATTAATCTAGCTGGAACAATAAACTCATCCATTATACCTTTTTCATAAGAAGCATTAATATATTCTTTATAAGATGATATCTTTTCTCCTTTATTATGTACTAATAAGTCATAATATTCTTTAGTTAAATTCCACATTCTTTCTCTATCCATAGAATAATATCTTCCAGATATATCACGAATCTTACCAATACCTAGTTCTTTTAGCTTAGTATCTAATTCATCCAAATAGACTAGAGCTACATTAGGTAAAGTATCACGGCCATCTAAGAAAGCATGTACATAAACATTAGAGAATTCTTCTTTTTTACACAAATCCAACATGGCAAATAAATGATTTATATGTGAGTGAATACCACCATCACTAAGTAAGCAAAATAAATGTAAGTCTGATTTATTTTTTTTACAATGATTAATAACGTCAATAAGCACCTCATTCTTAAAGAAACTTCCATCTTCAATAGCGTGATTTATTTGCATAAGTGGCTGATCCACAACACGACCTGCCCCAATATTTAAGTGTCCTACTTCGCTGTTTCCCATCTGTCCTTTAGGAAGTCCTACTTCCTCACCACTTGCTTGTAAAGTAGTATGTGGATACTCATTCCACAAAGAGATAATATTTTCTGGATTAGCAGCAATTACTGCATTTCCTTTTTTTTCTTCACGATAACCAAAGCCATCTATGATTGTTAATAATACTTTTTTCAATTTATATCCTTCTTTCTAATATATTTGTTCATTTAAACAAAATACTGCATAAATAGGTAAATAGTAAACACCTTTTTTTAGTGAAAAATTATTTTCTGTAATTCGGTAAGCCTCTGTCACCACATATTTTTTCATAAATACCGACAAACTCTTAGACTTAGAACCTTGTTTTACTATTTCAATAGGAATTACTTTTCCCATTCTATTTTGAATAACAAAGTTAACTTCTGCTTTTCCTTCTGATTGATAATAATAAAGAGAATAACCTGCTTCAAATAAGGTATGTGCTATATGATTTTCAAAAAGAGCATACTTCAAATCCGTCTTTTCTTGTAATTGTCTTTTTGTTAAATGATATTTACCAGATAATATTCCATCATCTGGATAGTATAGTTTGAAACTATCTAGTTCACGACAACTTGATAAAGGGGATTTTATTGTTCTTATTTTATAACTACGATAAAGTAACTGATTACTGACTAAATATTTAATAACATTTTCGTATTCTTTAGCTCTTCTACCATATCCCAACACACCATATTGAAACTTTTTATTTTCTTTTTCTAACTGACTGGGAATACTATCTAAAACTTCTAAACCTCTTGGAATATCTATCAGGTTATCACATTTAGTTAGAAAAGTTCTAAGTATTTCAGAAATCTTTTCTTTAACACTTTCATAGTAACCTCTACTAATATTTTGAAATGACTCTTTAACAACTTCTGGAAAGCCACCCGTTAATAGATAATCATAGAACAAGTCCATTGTCTTAGCATGTTTAGAAAAAGCCTTTTTATTTTGATATGATTTTCTAATAAGATCTGCTAATTCTTTTTCATCTCTTGCCCATAGGTACTCCTCAAAATCCATTTCAGTCATAAATTTATATTGTAGTTCTTCGCTACTAAATTTAACTAAATTTTCTCTTCTTGAAGTTATTGCAATTACGTGATAATCATTTCTATCAAAACCAAATAATTTTATGCTTTTAATTATTTCTTCATCTTCTACATTATCAAAGATTATCAATGTATCATTTTTTTCGATAGTAACATCTGCCAAGTTTGCTAAAACATTTGCTAGTTTATCAATTGAACGTTCTTTTTTTAAAACTTTCAATAATTCTTCATTATGTAAGGTATTAAAATAAGCAATATTTTTATAGTTTTTTCTTCCAAATTCTAGAACTGTATATGTCTTTCCGACCTGTTTTAGTCCAAATAAAAGGAGAGGTTTTCTTATCTTATCTTCCTTCCATCTTTGAAAGAACTTTTCTATTTTTCGTTCCATAAATTGTACTCACCTCACATATTTAATACAGATTAAGTATAGTTTATTAAATTTTCAAAGTCAATATTTAATATCATTAAAAATGACAATTTTTTATAATTCAAAATATTACTATAATTAATATTTTACATTTTGTCTGAATTTTATATATTAAAAGCAGATAACTCCTCATTATCTGCTTTTTCTATTTCAATATTATCAATTCTTAACTGGATCTTGGTGAAATTCTAATCTAAGTTTATCAGCTACCGTTACAATAAATTCCGAATTGGTTGGTTTTGCTTTATCTATATCTACACTGTGACCAAAAATTTCTTCCATTAGTTGCCAATTACCTCTATTCCAACTAACTTCTATGGCATGTCTTATAGCTCTTTCAACTCTCGATACAGTTGTATCATATTTAGAAGCTATATCTGGATATAATTCTTTTGTTATTCCACCAATTACATCAGGGTGATCAAACAAAACTGTTATGCCTTCTCTTATATATTGATATCCTTTTATATGTGAAGGAACACCGAGTTCATGAAGGATATTAGTAATTGATATTTGTAAATTATTATATCGCATATCAAATACTTTCCCATCATATTTTGCTTTATGTCCACACTCAACTATTCTTTTTTCAAGTTCAGTTAATTCAAATGGTTTTAGAATAAAATAACTTATTCCAAGTTCACTAGCTTCTCTTATTACATTTTGTGCATTAAAAGATGTTAATACTATTACACTTTTATGAAGATTTCGTTCTCTTAATTCTCTTAGTACTTGTAAACCATCTTTATTAGGCATTATCAAATCAAGTAAAATTACATCATACTCATCTTCTTTATTCAAAATTATGTCTAATCCTTCAACTCCATCATTAGCTGTTAAATTGATAGCAACAGTTTCACTATTACTAAAATACTCCTTCACCATTTTGATCAATTCAAAGTTATCATCAATCATTAACACGTTGGTTTTTTCCATAAATTCTCCTTCCATATACTACCACGCATCAATACTACCCTATGCATTTTAATTATATAACATTAAGGAAAAAAATGGTAGAGCAAAAAATAGGAGATTTTGTCGACCTCCTATATTTGTTTTAAGATTTCTTTAATTTCTTCTATATCAAGACTAGCCTTTCCAAGTAAAACACCAGCTAGATAAGGAATTTCTTTAAAAGTTGTTATATTTTCTTTAGAAACACTTCCACCATAGAACAGTGGATAATTATACTTACTATGCAAAAATTCAAAAACAGATATTAGTTTATCTCTATCTGGAACAATACCTGTTCCAATAGAATAACACGGTTCGTAAGAAATATATAGTTCATTAAAAGATAAATCAGAAAGTAAATAATCTAAAGCAGTTGAAAGGACCTTCATAGTATTCTCATCTTTTTCTTCACCAATACAAAGAATTGGTATTAAGTCATTTTCTTTTGCTCTTTTTAATTTTTCTTTAACATCAATTAACGTTTCATTCTTGAAATGTCTTCTCTCACTATGATTAATAAAAACATATTTAACTCCCAAAGACTTTAAGGCTTCTCCTGATACTTCACCTGTATAACTACCCATTTTATAACTACTAATATCTTGACTACCAAGTGTGATTTCTTTAAATATTGGTAAATAACAAGTACTAGGACACACTATCAAATTATCATTTGAAAAAAAGTCTTTTATCTTGTTGTAATAATCAATTATTTCTGTATAAGTTAAATTACTTTTATGATTTAATATTACTTTCATCTTCACTACCATCCCTTTTACCAAGTAATTTTTTTACTGTATTATGAACAATATTAGAAAAATCCTTTTTATTATTAAAATTTTCAATTGTCGCCTTATAAACTTCCAAAACATTATCTGCAAAGGAGCTTAAAGAATATTGCTTGATAGAACCTTTAGTATGTCTCAAAAGTGAATTATATTCTTTTTTATCAGCTGCTAATTCAAGCATTTTAGATGCACACATTTCTATATCACTAAAGAACATTCCATTAAGTTTATCCACAACCATTGTATGAAAAGCTTCATCCTCAATACATAAAACAGGCTTTTCGGCCGCTAAAGCTTCTATCACCGTTAAACCTTGTGTTTCAGTAACTGATGCTGTTATAAATGCTTGACACATATGATAATAAAGCGGCATGTCACTCCAAGGAGCAGAACCAAAAAAATTAACCGAATCTTGAAGACCTAGTTCTTTCATTCTACTTTCATATTCGTCTTTATCTGGCCCATCACCAATTAATAGTAACTTTATATTGTTTTTTTTATTCTTAACTTTACTCATTGCATCTAGTAAAAAGAGAATATTTTTTTCTTTAGCCATTCTTCCTACAAATAAATAAACAAAATCATTCTTTTTATAACCTAAGTTTTTTCTTATTATACTGGCTTTTTGTAAATCAACACTTTCTTTATTAAATCTGGATGAATTTATCCCCGTTGGAACAATATATATATCCTTATTATAGTGATACTCATCCCTAAATAGATGATAAGTTTTTATAGTAGGAACAATAAAAGCATTAGCTGTATCATCACAATAAAATTTACTTAGATATTCTACTGCTTTCTTACAGCCAATATCAAAATATTTATGATTTCTAGAAATATAATATGTATAATCTTTATACATAGTATGATAAGTATGTACTAACGGAATATGATATTGTTTTGCAAGAAGCCTTGCAAATATTCCCATACATAATTCAGTATGAGAATGTATTACATCTAATTCCCAAGACTTTATTGTTTTGATAACTTTAACTGGATAAATACTAGCTGCCCTATAATCATAAATACCAATTGGTAAACCTGGTACTTTTAAAATCCTTTTTTCTTCATCATATGAATAAGTAGTAGCATCTTGTCCTACTGTTACAACATAAACAATATGCCCTTTCTCTTCCAAAGCATTTTTAAGTGTTTCAACACTAGTTGAAACACCATTTATAAATGGGGGATAACTATCAGTAAAAAGTCCTATTCTCATTATCTTTCTCCTTCCTTATGGAAACTAAACAATATTCCTCCTACTACCATTCCCAAATAATAAGTTATAAATCGCCAAACAATCATTACAGCACGAACACTACTCTTTCCTAAAAAGCCAGAAAAGATTTCTAAAAAGGCATATTCTATCCCTCCAGTTGCACCAGGAATAGGTACAAAAGAACCAATTATCAAGACATAAGCGCTTGCAACTAAAGAAGTAAAGAAAGACATTGAAGTATAATCATTTAGACTATAAACTAAGAATAAAGGTATTGCATAATAACAAGTTAAAGCTATTAAATTTAAAACTATACCAAGAACAAACAAACATTTCTTTTCTTTGACTTCTTTAGTACACTGATGAAAATCTTCTAATCGCTCACGCCATTTTTCTAAAAATTTATCTTGATTTTTAATAAAATGTAACTTATTACCTAAAGTTGTAATTAAGTTTAACAAAGTATTAGTAAACTTTTGACTTGTTGCTATTAATAACATTACTACTGCTACAATAGTATTTATCAAAAAACCTAGTATTATTAAACTTGTTAAAATGCTTTTATAAACCAGTACACCTGTAATAAAATTATAAATAACGGCAAATAAACCAAATATGACTAATGCTAACTGATAAACAATAAAATTTTGCATAATAACATTAGTTGCTTTTGTATAACGAAAGCCATGATTCTTTAACATATATATTTCCATTGGTTGACCACCAGTAGAAAAAGGTGTAATACCATTAAAAAACTGTGTAATAATCATATGTTGAAAAGCATCTTTAAGAGATAGTTTTTCTTTTTCATTTACCCATAAGTAATTAACTAGTGCATGAAAGAAAAGATATGCAAAGTAAAGAACTATTGCAATAATAACAAATTTTATATCCATAGTTGTTATGGTACTAACAACTATCTTGAAATTATCTTTAAGTACTAGAAATAAAACAAATAATGTTACAAGTAAAATAATAAAACTATTTCTTTTTAAATGTTTCATATTCTTATTTTTCCCTTCTCTTTATCTTCAAGTCCTAGAGTATATGAGGCAACATCTCCATCTATTCCTAAAGATATAAAACCAAGTCTTTCTAAAACAGATTTTAAGGTTTGGTCTTTAGTCATAATGGATACCTCATCAAGACCACTTGAAAAGGCATAATCAATAGCCGCTTCTACAAACAACTGGCTTTTTCTTGGTTCTAATGTAGTAGGAAAAGAAAGAAACCCCCTTTTCAGATCTGTTTCACCATGAATGAAACAATAATCTATTACCTTTTCATTTTCAAAGTAAGCCAAGTAGTCTTCAAAAACAACTGGTGATAACTTCTTATTAGCTAAAATATTTTTACTAACGTTTTCTGTATCATTGCGAAGACAAAAATCATTTAACGCTTCTATTTTATTCAAGTCTTTATTAGTTACTACCTCAACATATCTCTTACCCATTTTTATTCCCCTTTTTCTTCGATATTTTCAAGTCCTGGTAAATCTTTACCACCTAAATATTCTAATGTAGCTCCTCCTCCAGTTGATACGTGATAAAATTTATCAGTTAATGAAAGCTTACTGGCAGCTGCTACGATATCTCCTCCACCTAACACTGTTTTGGAAGTATTTTTTACTAAAAACTTTAATAGTTCATCTGTACCTTCTGCATATGTTGGAAATTCATAAACGCCTAGTGGCCCATTCCAAAAAACTGTTTTTGAATTAGTTAAGTAATTTTCAAATAACGATAATGTTTTACTACCAACATCTAACCCCATCTCATGAAAATCTATTTCATTGATGTCTTTTTCTGTTCTATTAGTTGCATTTTTATACTCTGTTGAACAAGCCACATCCACTGGTAGCACTATTTTTTCTGGATATTTTTTAAGTAGTTTCTGGCAGTATTCTAAGGAATCTGTATCTAAAATAGAATTTCCTATTTCATAGCCTTCCGCCTGTAAAAAAGTGAAAGCCATTCCACCACCAATTAATAATTTATCACATCTAGGGAGTAAGTTATCAATAACACCTATTTTATCAGCAACTTTAGCACCACCCATTATAATGGTAAATGGCTGCTCTGGTTTATTTAAAATAGCTAATTTTGCTAATTCTTCTTCAACTAAAAAACCAATACCACTTTCAAGATATTTACTTATTCCGTAATTAGAAGCATGTTTTCTGTGAATAGTGCCAAAAGCGTCATTAATAAAGATGTCACCATAACTTGCTAATTCCTTAGCAAAATCTAAGTCACAGCCACTTTCTTTCTTACCATCTAAATCTTCATATCTAGTATTTTGCAATAAAATAACATCTTTGTCTTTCATATTTTTGATAGCAGTTTTTACTCTATCACCAACTACTTCATCTATAAATATAACTTTTTTAGCTAATAAGTCACTTAACCTATCGGCAACTACTCTTAAATTGTTTTTGATTTTGTCCTCTTCTTCTTTTATTCTTCCCAAATGACTAAGTAATATTACTTTAGCATTTTTATCTATTGCATACTGAATAGTCTTTAAACTATTCTTAATCCTTGTATCATCCATTATTTTCCCATCTTTTAAAGGAACATTAAAATCACATCTTATGATTACTTTTTTATTTTTTAGTTTAAAATCTTTTATTGTTTTTTTCATATTGCCAACTCACCCTAAGGACAGTATAACATTTTTTAAACAAGAAAAAAAGAAAAGACCCGCTTTTCTTAAAAAATTATAAACTTAAGAAGTATTTGGCACATCTAACCATTTGATATGAATAACTCATCTCATTATCATACCAAGCGATTATTTTAACTAATTCACCAGCTTCAGTTTTATTTACAGAAGTTAATAAACCGTCTACTAAGGAACCATAACTCATTCCAATTACATCACTTGAAACAATTGGGTCAGTTGTATAACCTAAAGTTTCGTTTTGATTATTTTTTAATGTTTCATTAATTTCTTCTTTTGTAACTTCTTTTTTTAATTTCAAAACTAAATCAACAACTGAACCAGTTATTACAGGAACACGCATAGCCATACCAGATAATTTACCATCAAGAGAGGGGATTACTTTTCCAATTGCACTAGCTGCACCTGTACTAGTTGGGACTATATTAGCAGCACTAGCGCGACCACGTCTTGCATAAATACCTTTTTTATGAGCAACATCTAAATTTGCTTGGTCATTGGTATAAGCATGAACTGTTGTCATATAACCACTTTCTATTCCAAATTCTTTTTCAATAACATTCAATACTGGTGCTAAACAGTTAGTAGTACAACTTGCTGCTGATATTATTTTATCTTCTTTAGTTAAGATGTCATTATTTACATTATAAACAACTGTTTTTACATTTCCTTTAGCTGGAGCAGAAATAACTACTTTTTTAGCTCCTGCTTCTATATGAGCATTTGCTTTTTCTTTTGATGTAAATAGTCCTGTACATTCATAAACTAAATCAACATTTAATTCCTTCCAAGGTAATAACGATGGGTCTTTCTCACTAAGTACTTTAATTTTTTTATCACCAACTACTAGCATATCTCCCTCAAATGTGATTTCTTCTTTTCGATAAGGACGATGCGCTGTATCATATTTTAGTAAGTAAGCTAATTGTTCAGCATCTGTTAAATCATTAATAGCAACTATTTCAAAGTCACTATCTTGATCCATTATTCTAAATATAAGTCTTCCTATTCTTCCAAAACCATTAATTGCTACTCTCATTTTCATTTTCCTTTCCAATATTAATGTCTACTAAATTTCACTTTTTAATCATTAATTTGTTCTTTTATTTCTGGTATAACTCTATTTTCATCATTTTTATCTATACCATTAGTATAAGCTACATAAGTAATAGCAATCAATATGACAAAGAATAAACAAATAAAGAAAATTAAAGTTCCCATACCAAATCCTTTATTATTTAATTTCATTGAAACCTCCTAAATTATTTCGACTGGAGCAAACTTTTCTGTTATTTCTTGATATACTTGGTACCAAGAATAGACTCTTATTACATTAGTACCACTACAAGTTTGATTATAAGGAGCATCAAAAACGAAGACAGGTATAATTTTACTAATCATATCAACATTAGTTTTTTTATCTTCTACCATTAAATCGAAACGTCCATTTATACACTTTTCTTTTTTATTAGTAGTACCTGTTATTATTCCGTCATATTCAATGTTATATTTATTTAACCAATGTTTTACATAAAAATCACTCATTCCATTATATTGATTGGTTAAATATTGATTATCTCTTGCTGTTAAAATAAATATCTCATGTCCATCTTGCCTCAATCTATGTATTACCTCTGTAGCAAAAGGACGTGGCGGAATAGCTAATAATAAATCAAAAATATATTGTCTCCAAAATTCTTTATTTTCTTCAGCAGTAAGATAAAACTGTTCCTCCATATAATAACCTGTTGGGTTAAAACCACGATTAATATTATGTTCTGCACAGAATTTAGAGCCATAAGCAAAATGCCATTCTGCTACATCATTTAAAACTCCATCTACATCTACACCTATACGCATATTAACACCTTCTTATTCTTCTTTTATTCTAACAAATATTATTTCAAAAGAAAAGGTATCAAAATTTCTATTGACACTTTTTCACATTTTAATAGGGACTAATTAGTCTTAAAGAAAATTTCCATAGCGGCATTCCATTAGTTATGTTAAGTCGTGGTATTTTATAAATATCATCATTTCTACTTGCTTTTCGATGTTCTTTGTCTGGTCCAAATGTAAAAGCCATTTTATATTTTTTTTCTTTTAGAACTTTTATAATTTCATTATTATAATGTCCATAAGGATAAGCAAAATACTGAGTATTTACTACTACACTCATTTTTTCAAAATCATCTTTAATATATTTGATTCCTTTATCAATCGATTTATCATAATGAAGTGCATAAGAATGAGATGCTATATCTATATTAGGATATTCTGTTTTTATTTTAGATAATGTTTCTTGATTCATATAGTTTTTGTTTTCACCAGTAACATTAGAACCTATATAGAAAACTGTTGCTTTCATATTATATTTTTTTAATAATGGAAATGCTAGGTCATAATTAGATTGATAACCATCATCCATTGTTATTAAAACACTCTTTCTTGGTATTTTTTGCTTTCCTTTATAATAAGCATAAAATTCATCTAAACTTAATGTTGTATAATTGTGTTTCTTTAAGTACTTTAATTGTTCTTCAAACTCATTTATGGGCATTATAAACATATCTTTTTCAGTATTTTCACTGAATGAATGATATCCTAAAACTGCTATTTTTTCATCTTTATATAGAAACAAGATAAAAAATGAGAGAATTAATCCTAATAATATTAATATTTTCATATATTTCATAAATCTTTACCTCTTCATTTAGAGAATAACATAAAATACTTGAAAAGAAAAGAGTAGTAAAAACTACTCCATAATTTCATCTTCTAATTGATCTAATGGTTCATCATCCATTAATTCACTTTCTAGGTTATAAGATACATCACGATAGTGTTTTAAACCAGTACCTGCAGGAATTAATTTACCAAGTAAAACATTTTCTTTTAGACCTTCTAATTTGTCAACTTTACCACGAATAGATGCATCAGTTAAAATTCTAGTTGTCTCTTGGAATGATGCAGCTGATAAGAAAGAATCAGTTTCAAGTGATGCTTTTGTAATTCCTAAAAGTATAGGACGTCCAGTAGCTGGTTTCTTACCTTTAATGATAATTTCTTTATTTCCTTCAGTAAATTCACGGAAGTTAACAAGACTACCTGGTAAAAAAATAGTATCTCCACCATCAACAATACGAATCTTACTAATCATTCTACGAGCAATTACTTCAATATGTTTATCAGAAATATCAACACCTTGAGAACGATATGTATTTTGAACTTCTTTTAAGATGTATTCTTGAGTAGTAATTGGATCTGTTACAGCTAGTAGTTCTTTTGGACTTATAGCTCCTTCTGTTAGTTTATCACCACAATGAACTTCTTGACCTTTTTCTACCGCCAACTTAGCACCATAGTTAGAAATATGTTCTTTAGTTTCTAGTTTATTAGTAATACTAATTTTAAATTTACCATGATCTTCAGTAATCTTAGAAACTTTTCCGTCAATCTCAGCAATAGTTGCTTTTCCTTTTGGATTTCTAGCTTCAAATAATTCTTGAACACGAGGAAGACCTTGAGTAATATCTTCTCCACCAGCAACTCCACCAGTATGGAAGGTACGCATTGTAAGCTGAGTACCTGGTTCACCAATAGATTGAGCTGCCATTACACCAATAGCTTCACCAATTTCTACTAAGTTACCAGTTGCTAAATTACGACCATAACATTTTTGACATACACCTTTTTCTGTGTTACAAGTTAGGATTGTACGAATCTCTACTGTTTCTACTCCTGCAGCTACTACTTTATCAGCAAGAGCTTCAGTAATAAATTCATTACGGTCAATTATTACCTCTTTTGTATTAGGATCTATTACCTTCTTACTAGCATAGCGTCCAACAATACGATCTTTTAAACTTTCAATAACTGAACCTGTTTTTTCATTAATAAACGCATGAGCAATAACTCCTTGTTCTGTTCCACAGTCTTCTTCACGTACAATCATATCTTGACTAACATCAACAAGACGACGTGTTAAATAACCAGAGTCAGCTGTCTTTAATGCTGTATCAGCATCACCCTTACGAGCAGAGTGAGTAGATAAGAAGAACTCAGATACTGAAAGACCTTCTTTAAAGTTTGAAAGAACAGGAATTTCAATTGGATCTCCATTTGGCTTTTGCATTAAACCACGCATACCAGCAACCTGTGTAAAGTTTGAAATGTTACCACGAGCTTTAGAATGCATCATCATGAAAATTGGATTATCAATTTGTTCTTTAGAAATATCTTCAAGTTCTGATTGAACTTTATCTTTAACACCATACCAAGTTTCAATAACTTTTTCATGGCGTTCTTCTTCAGTAATTAAACCACGAGAGTATTGCTTGTTAATTTTATCAACCATTGCTTGCCCTTCATCAACAAATTCTTGCTTATGACGACTTGTAGCAATATCTGACATTGAAACAGTAATACCTGCAATCGTTGAATAATAGAAACCTAAATCTTTCATTTTATCAAGCATTGCAGAAGTTTCAGTAGTTTTATAACGTTTGAATACTTGAGCAATTATTTTTTCTAAAGTTCCCTTAGCAAATGGTTTAACTAATTCCATCTTACTAATTTCTTCTTTGATGTTAGCTCCTTGTGATAAGAAGTACTTATTTGGAGTAATATTCTGAATATTCTCATCTGTTGGTTCATTAATATATGGGAATGAATCAGGTAAAATTTCATTGAATTTGATTTTACCAGTAGTAGTTACTAAGTACTTACCTTTTTGTGATTCAGTAAATAATTTATATTTAAAAGAATCTACTGGTATAACAATACGAGTGTGAAGTGTGATTTCACGTCTTTCATAAGCCATTAAAGCTTCATTACAATCTTTGAAAACACGACCTTCTCCTTCTTCTCCTGCTTTTTCCATTGTAATATAGTAGTTACCTAAAACCATATCTTGGCTTGGTGTAACAATTGGATCACCACTTTTTGGGTGAAGAATGTTATTAGAACCTAGCATTAATAGTCTAGCTTCTGCCTGTGCTTCTTCTGATAATGGTACGTGAACAGCCATCTGGTCACCATCGAAATCAGCATTAAAAGCAGGACACACTAATGGATGTAATCTAATTGCTTTACCACCAACTAAAACTGGTTCAAAAGCCTGAATTCCTAAACGGTGCAATGTAGGAGCACGGTTTAATAGAACAGGATGCTCTTTAATTACATCTTCAACAATATCCCAAACTACTGGATCTTGATTTTCAATTAATCTCTTAGCAGCTTTAATATTATGAGCAATATCTCTACTTACTAAACCATTGATAACATGTGGTTTAAATAATTCTAGAGCCATTTCCTTTGGAATACCACATTGATACATCTTTAAAGATGGACCAACAACGATAACTGAACGTCCAGAATAGTCAACACGCTTACCTAATAAGTTTTGACGGAAACGTCCTTGTTTACCTTTTAACATACTAGAAAGTGATTTCAAAGGACGATTTCCAGCACCTGTAACACTTCTACCACGACGACCATTGTCAAATAAAGCATCAACAGCTTCTTGAAGCATTCTCTTTTCATTTTGAATAATGATACCAGGAGCGCCCAAATCAATTAATTTCTTTAAACGATTATTACGGTTAATAACACGACGATATAAATCATTTAAATCACTAGTAGCAAATCTTCCACCATCTAACTGAATCATTGGACGTAACTCAGGCGGTATAACTGGAATACAATCCAAAATCATCCATTCTGGTTTTTGACCTGATTGATAAAAAGCATTTAAAACATCTAATCGTTTTAATAAACGAACTCTCTTTTGTCCCTGGGCAGTTTCAAGTTCTTTATTAATTACATTGATATCATGTTCCAAATCTACTTTCTTTAATAAAGCTTTAATAGCTTCGGCACCCATACCAACTTTAAAGCCATTACCGTATTTTTCATAGTAAGCACGATATTCTTTTTCTGATAATGTTTGTTTATTTTCAAGTGGAGCATTTCCTTTATCAATTACAACATAGCTAACAAAGTATAATACTTCTTCTAAGTCTCTTGGACTCATATCAAGAACTAATCCCATACGAGATGGAACACCCTTGAAAAACCAGATATGAGAAACAGGACTAGCAAGTTCTATATGTCCCATTCTCTCACGTCTTACTTTAGCTTTAGTAACTTCTACGCCACAACGATCACAAACAATGTTTTTATAACGAACACGCTTGTATTTTCCACAGGCACATTCAAAATCTTTAGTAGGTCCAAAAATCTTTTCACAGAAAAGTCCATCACGTTCTGGTCTTAAAGTACGATAATTGATAGTCTCTGGTTTTTTTACTTCACCATGAGACCATTCTCTTATCTTTTCTGGAGATGCAATACCAATCTTAATTCCATCGAATCTATTTACTTCCATCATCTTCGTCATCCCCTTCCAATAAATCACTATCATCTAAATCTTCTTCAGTAATTTCTTCTTTAATTTCTTTTACCATATCTTTTGTATTATCTTGAAGTGCTTCTCTTGTTGTTCTATCTAATTCTTCAGCTTCAGCTATTTCTTCGGCTTCTTCTATTTCTTTTAAGTCTAAAGCTTTTCCTTCATCATTAATAATTGAAATATCAAGTCCTAAAGCTTGGAATTCTTTCATTAATACTCTAAATGATTCTGGAATACCAGCTTCATTAATTTCTTGTCCTTTAACAATTGATTCAAATACTCTAACACGTCCAACAACATCATCTGATTTTACTGTCATCATTTCTTGTAATGTATAAGCTGCACCGTAAGCATATAGTGCCCAAACTTCCATTTCACCAAAACGCTGACCACCAAACTGAGCTTTTCCTCCAAGCGGTTGTTGTGTTACTAGTGAATAAGGTCCCGTACTTCTAGCATGTAGTTTATCATCAACCATATGATGTAATTTAATCATATACATAATACCTACAGAAATACGGTTATCAAATGGTTCTCCAGAACGTCCATCATATAAAATTGTTTTTCCATCTTTGTCCATTCCAGCTTCTTCCATCATTTCTTCAATATCAGAAATATGAGCCCCATCGAATACTGGAGTTGCTACATACTCACCTAATTTCTTAGCAGCCATTCCCATATGTAATTCTAGAATTTGTCCTAAGTTCATACGAGAAGGAACACCTTGTGGATTAAGCATAATATCAACTGGACGACCATCTGGTAAATATGGCATATCTTCTTGTGGAAGAATAAGTGAAATAACACCTTTGTTACCATGACGACCAGACATCTTATCTCCTACTTGAATCTTTCTTTTTTGAATAATGTATACTCTAATTACTTTAGAAACACCAGCAGGTAATTCGTCATTATCTTTTCTTGAATAAATCTTAATATCATGAACAATACCATCGCCACCATGTGGAACTCTTAACGAAGTATCACGAACCTCACGAGTTTTTTCACCAAAAATAGCATGTAATAATTTCTCTTCACTAGTTAATTCAGCCATTCCTTTTGGAGTAACTTTTCCAACAAGAATATCTCCTTCTTTTACTTCTGTACCGATAGTAACGATACCATTTTCATCTAGATTTCTTCTAGCTTCTTCACTAACATTTGGAATATCTCTAGTAATTTCTTCTGGTCCAAGTTTAGTCTCTCTACATTGCATTTCATAGTCTTCCAAATGAAGTGATGTATATTTATCATCTTTTACTAAGTTTTCATTAAGTATTACAGCATCTTCATAGTTATAACCATTAAATGTCATAAATGCTACTGTAACATTTTTACCAAGAGCTAATTCACCCATATCAGTGCTATTACCATCAGCAATAATAGTTTTTCCACCAACTACTTCTTCACCAACTTGAACAATTGGACGTTGATGATTACAAATTCCTGAGTTTGCTAGTTCAAAGTTAGCTAAGTAATAAGTATCTTCACCATTTTTAGTTTTAACTTTTATCTTCTTAGCATCTACATAAGAAACAATACCATCAGCTTTTGCAACTACACAAACACCTGAATCTTTAGCTGCAATATGTTCAACACCAGTTCCAATATAAGGAGCTTCTGTTTTTAGAAGTGGCATTGCTTGACGTTGCATATTAGCACCCATCAAGGCTCTATGAGCATCATCATGTTCTAGGAATGGAATACAACTTGTTGTTACAGATACAACTTGTTGAGGTGATACATCAATATAATCAACTTGTTCTGGTTTAGCAAGAATATTTTCATCACGGAATCTTGCTGATACTTGTTTATCTATAATTACGTTATCCTCATCTGTATTTACTGTTGATTGACTAATTATATAGTCTTGTTCTTCATCAGCAGTTAAATAATCAACTTGTTCTGTTATTTTACAATTTTCAACTTTACGATATGGAGTCATAATAAATCCATACTCATCAATTTTAGCATAACTTGCAAGAGAGGTGATAAGTCCAATGTTTGGTCCTTCAGGTGATTCAATAGGACAAATTCTACCATAGTGAGAAGCATTAACGTCACGAACCTCAACACCAGCTCTATCACGAGAAAGTCCACCAGGACCCAAAGCAGATAAACGTCTTTTATTGGTAAGTTCTGCAACTGGGTTTGTCTGATCCATAAATTGTGATAATTGACTACTACCAAAGAATTCTTTCATTGCAGCTGTTACTGGACGAATATTAATTAATGTCTTAGGAGTTACTTCTTCCATTTCTTGAGTAGTCATTCTCTCACGAATAACACGTTCCATTCTTGAAACACCTATACGGAATTGATTTTGTAAAAGTTCTCCCACTTGACGAATACGTCTATTTCCTAAATGGTCAATTTCATCAAAGTTACCAACACCATGTAATAAGTTTAAGTAATAAGACACTGAAGCATATACATCAGAAATAGTTAATCTCTTAACATCTAAAGTTTGATCATTACCAATAACTGTTAATGTTTTTTTCTTATCTTCTGGATTAACAATTTTAATTTCTTGAACTTTATTATAAGTATCTAAATCCTCATTAATATTTGCTTCAATTACACCATAACCATCAGCAAATATATCTTTTAATTCTAATAATACATCTTTATCAATTTTAGTACCTTTAGCAAATTTAACTTCACCATCGATTTTAATATCTTCAGCTAAAGTTTGATTTAATAAACGGTCTAAAATATTTAACTTTCTATTAAACTTATAACGACCAACTCTTGCTAAATCATAACGAAATTCATCAAAGAACCTAGTAATAATTTGGTTTTTAGATGAATCAAGAGTAGCTGGCTCACCTGGTCTTAACTTTTCATAAATTTCAATTAAAGCTTCATCTGTGTTTTTAGTCGAATCTTTTTGAATTGTATTCTTCAAATAATCATCTTCTCCAAACATCTTTAGGATTTCTTCATCAGAAGAAAGACCAAAAGCACGTAAAAGAGTAGTAAGAGTTACTTTTCTTGTTCTATCAATTCTTACATACAAAACATCTCTTGCATCTGTTTCAAATTCTAACCAAGTACCACGTGTAGGAATGATTTGAGATGTAATTAATTCACGCCCATTTTTATCTATTTCTCTATTATAATAAACGCTAGGACTACGTACTAATTGTGAGACTATAACACGTTCAGCACCATTAATTACAAATGTACCACTATCAGTCATAGTAGGCATATCACCCATAAATATTTCTTGTTCTTTTACTTCTCCAGTTTCCCTATTAAATAAACGAACTTCTACTTTTAAAGGAGATGCGTATGTAGTTTCTCTGTCTTTACTTTCTTTAATAGTATATCTTGGTGTATCAAAATGATAATCACCAAATTCTAAAGATAGTGTACCAGAAAAATTTTCCACAGGAAATAAATCCTCAAATACTTCCTTAATTCCAGTAGTAATAAACCAATCATATGATTTCTTTTGAATTTCTAATAAATCCTTTAATTCATAAGTGTTTCTTATTTTTGAATAATTTCTTCTTTCGCGATGTTTTCCATATTTTACTATTTTATATGCCACTCATCTTCACCCCTATACACAAATTTTTCGTACAAATGTTACTCTAAAAATAACACGTTGCCAATTTATATTATTAACACAATTCTAGCAACAAGTCAACTGTTTTGCGCTAGAATTATGAAAAAACCTTTTTCTTTTCTCAAAACTTCTATTTTATATTTTTCACTTAGGTCACGAATTACTGATTTAGCACCTTGATCTTTATGAATTACAAAGAATAATTTTCCATTTTCTGTTAAATGATTTTTAGCTTCTAAGAGTATTTCATAAACCTTTTTCTTACCTGCATGAATTGGTGGATTAGTTATAATTAAATCATATTTATCTTCGATTTTTGCATAAGCATCACTTTCAAATATCAATATATCATTACATTTATTCTCTAAAATATTCCTTCTAGCCAAATGTAAAGCCCGTTTATTAATATCAATCATTGTAGTAGGACAATTATATACTTTATTTAAAATTATTCCTAAAGTTCCATAACCACAACCTACATCCAAAATAGAATGATAAAGAAATGATGAATCTACAATAGTTTCTAGTAATAATTTACTGCCATAATCTACACCATTTTTAGCAAACACACCATTATCAGTGTAAAAAGTAAAATTCTTATTAAAGATTGAATAATTTATCTTTTTTAATTGACTTTTTATATTTTTATCGTTTTCAAAATATTGAGACATTTTCTCACTCCAAACAAGAAAAAGACAACTTCTCATCAATACAGATAACCAGTTGTCTCCTTTCGTATCGTTATAATACAATATTTTTTCTAAACCGTCAACACTTTTTTCCTCATTGACTACAAATTCTTAATTGGAAAAGTAAACCATCACCTTGCAGTTAGTATGCTTCTAATTTTCTAATTTACTATTAACTGCAAATTATCATCATTGTACAAGCAAGTAAACTGTAAATTGTTGCAAAAGACACAAATATTGTTGATAATAACCAATAACTTGATATCTTGTCCATAAATATTGAGGTTATTGCTCTTATCAGAAGATAAAATAGCAATAATATATAAACAAATGAATAAGTTTGTCTAAATAACATCAAGGCAGTGATAAAAAAGTTAAATGTTGCTATTACAACACAACCAACAAATGAAGTTAAAAGTGAAGTTTTTCTATGATAATATAAAAATATTCCTAAAAATATACAAACAAGTAATTGTGCAAATGGATTAACCACAAAAGCGATTGGTACTGTTATGTCTTTTCCTTTAAAAAATTGAATATTTAGTAAAAAGAAAATAAATACAGATATACACGATATTAAAATAATAATTGTTTCTTTTTTTACATCTTCTATATAGGGAACGTGAAATACTTGGTCAATGCAATCAGAAAATGAAAAATTAGATACCCTTTTTTGGACTTCTTTCCCTTCATATCCACAAACATAGCAAGGATATGTATCTATATTCTTTTTGCACTTTTCACATACCATAATAATTGCCTCCTACTATTATTAGAATAACAAAAAAGATAGCATATTGCTACCCTTTATCTAATTAATTTGAAATTTAAGTTCTGTTTTACATCAATTACTTAACTTCAACAGTAGCTCCAGCTTCTTCAAGCTTAGCTTTAATTTCATTAGCTTCTTCCATAGAAATGTTTTCTTTAATTGGAGAACCAGCGTTATCAACTAAATCTTTAGATTCTTTTAATCCAAGACCAGTAATTTCACGAACTACTTTGATAACAGCTACTTTAGCAGCTCCAGCATCAGAAATAGATACTGTAACTGTAGCAGGTCCTTGATCTTCTTGAGCAGCTGGAGCAGCAGCAACAGCTACAGCAGATGGATCTACACCAAATTCCTCCTTCATTGCGTCTACTAATTCTTTAATTTCTAAAAGATTCATTTCTTTTAATGAGCTAATAAATTCATCTCTTGTTAATTTTGCCATTTTATATTCCTCCTTATTTTTCACTTTCTTCTTTTTGTTCACCATATAAATTTAAGCAGATTGATAGATCGCGAACAAGTCCTATCATACCGCCAGCAAGCATAGTAAGTAATCCATCTCTTGATGGGATTGTTGCATATTCTTTTAACTTTTCAGAATCAGCGATTTCTCCATCAACTACACCAACTTTTAATACTAAAGCATCATGATTTTTAGCAAAATCTGATAACACTTTAATAGGTGCAATTTGATCCTTACTATAAGCAAATGCACTTGGTCCTTCTAAAGATGATGATAAATCAAGATCAAGATCATTGAAAGCTCTTGCCATTAATGTGTTTTTATAAACTTTATAATTAGCATCAGCATTTCTTAAAGCACATCTTAATTCTTTGATTTCAGCATCTGTTAAACCACGATAATCGAATAGCACAAAGCTAGAGCTATCATTAACTTTATCTTTGATTTCATCGATTACTGATTGCTTTTTCTCTAAGATTTTCTTATTTGCCATAACATCCTCCTATCTAGTTTGAAGGTGCAAAAAAGTTCTCAAAAGACTCGAGAACTTTCTAACGAACGTTGTCCTCGGTAGGATTTATTTTTATACCTACTGTCTTTGGCACCAACAAATTAACATTATTATATATTATAAATTACTATTTGTCAAAACTATTTGTATCAATTTTAATTCCAGGACCCATTGTTGATGAAACTGAAATATTTTTAATATATTCACCTTTGGCAGTTGCTGGTTTAATCTTAACAATTTGTGCTACAAAAGCATTCATATTAGATAATAAATCTTCATCGCTGAATGAAGCCTTACCAATGATAGCATGAATATTTCCAAAGCTATCAGTACGATACTCTACACGTCCTGCTTTTGCATCAGTTACAGCTTTGGCAACATCAGTAGTAACAGTACCTGTCTTAGGATTAGGCATTAATCCTTTAGGTCCTAAAACACGACCTAATCTACCAAGTAAAGGCATCATATCTGGAGTAGCAATCATAGTATCAAAATCGAACCAATTCTCTTTTTCGATTTTTTCTAACATATCTGTATCTCCAACATAATCAGCTCCAGCTTCAAGTGCAGCTTTAGCTTGATCTCCTTTAGCAATAACTAATACTTTAGTAGTTTTTCCTGTTCCTTTTGGTAAAACAATTGCTCCTCTTAATTGTTGATCTGCTTTTTTAGTATCAAGATTAAGTCTCATAGCAATTTCAATAGAAGCATCAAAAGATGTAATGCTTGTTTCTTTTACCAACTTAATAGCTTCTTCTTTTGTGTAGATTTTGCTTTTTTCTACTTTTTTAAGAGCTTCACAATATTTCTTGCTTCTCTTCTTCATTTTTATTCCTCCTTATGTGGTTTTACGGGGTAAGCAAAGCTTAAATTCCTCCCACATAGGTTTTAAACCTATATGTTATTACTTATCTTCTTCTACAGCAACACCCATATTTTGAGCAGTTCCTGCAACAATTTTCTTAGCTTCTTCAACATCATAGCAGTTTAAATCTGGTAATTTGATTTCTGCTATTTCTTTAAGTTGTTCTTTTGTTAATGTAGCTACTACTTCATTCTTTCCTTTTACAGAACCTTTTTGAATTTTAGCATACTTTTTAATTAAAAAGCTTGTAGGTGGTGTTTTAATTACAAAATCAAAACTACGATCATCATAAACTGAAATTTCAACAGGCACAATATCTCCCATTTTATCTCTAGTTGCATCATTGTACTTAGTACAAAATTCTTGTAAATTAATACCTAAAGGTCCAAGTACAGTACCAACTGGTGGAGCTGGGTTAGCCTTTCCTGCTTGAATTTGTAAACCTACCTTTTTTACAACTTCTTTCTTTGCCACGAAAAACACATCCTTTCTTCCCTCGTTTTCGCGAGTGGTCTTAATAGCTTTTACGTTTGCTTCCCACTTAATTTATCTATATTAATTTAATATAGCTCTTAAATAATATCATATTTTTCTTTATTTATCAATCATTTATTGAATTGTGACTTTATTTTCATTAATTTTTTACCGTTTTCATCCATTTTATGACAACTCTCCTTAATTACAGTTGATGCTTCCTTAGAATCAAATACAGTTTCTACTTTAGCACCAGGCGTTGTAGCTAACATATAATCAAGTTGAAATTTGCCATTCATACTAGATGAACAATTTATCAAGTTAGTATAAAATGATAATATTTCACTTCTAAGCTGATATAGTTGGAAAAAATTTTCAATACTATTATTATTTCTGGTTAGATTTATATAAGATTTTCCATCAACTAGTTCTTCTAGCAATTTAATAGCATATACCTCAGAAGAAAACAACCAATTCTCATACAAAGTTATATCAACAAAAAGATTATCTTTTATAACAGCGTACTGACTATAAAATTCCTTAAAAGTAGTTAAATCTATATTTTCTTCCATAACGACAAATTGTTGATAAGTAACATTTAGTATAAAATCTTTTTCCACATCGTTAAAGTAACTATTCTTAAGCGCTTCTTTATACAATAACTTTGAAATTCTTATTTTCTCATCTAGCGATTGCATAATTAAGCCTTAGAAATTTGCTCAAAGTCAACTTCTACTTGAGTTTCTTGACCAAATAAGTCTACATTCAAAGTGAATTTTTGATTATCATTATCAATTTCTTCAATAGTACCAAACATCCCAGTAAATGGTCCACCAATAATTTTTACTTTTGTACCAATGGATAATTCTTTATCAACATCAATGCGGGACATTCCCATAACTTTTAAGACATTATCTACTTCTTGAGGTGGTAATGGAGTTGGTTTTGCGCCTTTGCCACTTGAACCAATAAATCCTGTAACACCTGGAGTATTACGAACAACATACCAAGCTTCATCTGTCATAATCATTTCTACTAATATATAACCTGGAAATAACTTTTTAATTCTTTTTTTAGTAACTCCATCTTTTATTTCTGTCTCTTCTTGTTCTGGTACAATAACACGAAAGATATAATCTTGCATTCCCATAGATTCAGCACGCATTAATAATTTTTCTTTAACTTTGTTTTCATGACCAGAATAAGTATTAACTACAAACCATTCTTTTTCCATTATTTAATCCTCCTCTATTTACCTAAACTGTGTAAAAATGCTAATAAAATATCAACTGCATAGAAGAATACCGAACAACCTATGATAATAACAATAGTAGCTACTGAATATTTTATCATTTCTTTTTTAGTTGGCCATTTTACTCTCTTCCACTCAGACTTTACTCCCTTAAAGAATAAAACAATTCTAGTCCATAATCCTTCTTTTTCTTCTTTTTTCTTAGCAGTATTCTCTTTTACTTCTAATTTTTTTTCATTCTTTGCCATTTTTATCTTCCCTTCTTTTCATCAAAAGAAAAACACCTAATCAGTGCCTATTTGTAAAATATCATAAATTACTTACTTTGTCAATGTTAAATAAATGATTCTACTAAACAAATGATAAAGAAAGCTAATCCTAAAAGCATAGTAACTCTAGTAATAACTAATTCTGCTCCTCTTTCTTTACGATTTTTAAACAACTCTGTCGTATTACCTGATAAGATTTGAGCTCCACCTTCAGCTTTACTACTCTGTAACAAAACAATTATAATTAACAAAATTGATACTATAACTAATGCAATTTTCATAAATTACACCTCCATAAATAAACAACAATATACTATCATATAAAAAAAAGAAATGCAAGATACTTATCATCGCATTCCCTAAGTTATAACTACTTATTTAATTCTTCTTCTATTCTCATTAATTGATTGTATTTACATATTCTATCAGTTCTTGACATAGAACCAGTTTTAATTTGTCCTAAATCAAGTCCTACTGCTAAATCAGCAATAGTTGTATCTTCTGTTTCACCACTTCTATGTGAAATAATTGTTTTATAACCATGATTCTTAGCAAGTTCAATAGTTTCTAACGTTTCAGTAATAGTACCAATTTGATTTACTTTTAGAAGAATAGCATTTCCAGCTTTATTGTCAATTCCTTTCTGAAGACATTCTTTGTTAGTAACAAATAAATCATCCCCTACTAATTGAATCTTATCTCCTAGCTCACTAGTTACTTTGCTGAATCCTTCCCAATCATTTTCATCTACTGCATCCTCAATAGAGATAATTGGATAAGTATTTACTAAATCTTTATAATACTCAATTAATTCATCAGTAGTTAATACTTTTCCTTCTCCATCCAAGTGATATTTACCATCGCGATAAAATTCGCTTGCTGCTACATCAATTGCATAACATACATCTTCATAAGGTTTGTAACCAGCTCTTTCAACTGCTTCTGTAATCAATTCGAACCCTTCTTTATTGCTCTTTAAGTTTGGAGCAAAACCACCTTCATCTCCAACAGAAGTAGCATATCCTTTTTCTTTTAAAACATTTTTCAAAGAATGAAATACTTCAGCACCAACTCTTACTCTTTCATGAATTGTTTCTCTTTGAGGAATAATCATATATTCCTGAAAATCAAGTGAGTTATCAGCATGAGCTCCACCATTAATAATATTCATCATAGGAACTGGTAAACTTCTTCCTGTACCAACATAAGCATATAATGGTTTTCCACTATTATTAGCAGCTGCTTTTAAACAAGCCATTGAAACTCCTAGTATAGCATTAGCTCCCAAGTTACTCTTAGTCTTAGTTCCGTCAAGTTTTAGCATAGCTTCATCTATTGCTCTTTGGTCTTCTACTTCCATACCAATTATGTTATCATGTAAAACAGTATTTACATTATTTACCGCATTTAAAACACCTTTTCCACAAAATCTTGATTTATCGCCATCACGCATTTCTAAAGCTTCCCTTTCACCAGTTGAAGCCCCAGATGGAACAGCCGCTCTACCCATAATACCATTTTCAAGATAAACATCTACTTCAACAGTTGGATTTCCTCTTGAATCTAAAATTTCTCTACCTATAATATTTTTAATTTTCATACATTTAGTCATCCTTTCTTTAATATTATATTGCTGAAGTCAATAATTTCTAGTCTATTAATAAACATAATCTATTGACGCAGTTCATTAAGATTATATCACACTTTTAGAGAAATTTATTATTAAGTCTGAGAATTTTCTCTAAAATTTTTTAACTATTTCTGTAGAGTTATCTTCTTGGTCTTCACTTTATTTATATTGATTTCAAAAAACTAAAACAAGACTTAATAATATAACTTCCTATATGTATTGCACCGCTTCACTTAAAGTTTCAAAGATTTATATATTTATACTTCATAAATTTTAATTTTACCATAGCACTAAACTATTATTTTAACCATTTTGGTAGGATTATCTAAATTATGAAAGTCAAATCTATTTCTAAAATTCTTAAAATGATAGTCATATTACAATTAATAGTAGTTTTTTTCTATTAGTACCAATTATTTAATCAATGTAACCTCATCTAGTAACAATTGATAAATCATTTATCTTTTATCGATAACTTCTATATTTAGTTCACAAGCTTTGGAAAATCTCTATAATCAATTGTAATTCCATAATTTTTTAGTAAATAATCAAACATAATATCTCACAAATCAGTAGGATTACTTCCAAATATTAAAGCTCACATAGTTTTTCTAACTATTCTATTCATTCCTTTTTCATTGATTTAATGACAGTATTACCACGTTTAAGCACAATTAAATACTGTATTGCTTCATGGCAAGAACTGAGATTATTTTATTTTCAATCATATTGTTTACTCCTCTTATATTGTACTAAATTTTACAAATCTTTAGCATCACTCTCATTGAAAATTGTGTAAATGACTGATATAATATAATGGATTAAGGAGGATTCCATGAAAATAATCACACTAGAAGAAAAAGAATTTGATAAATATGCACTAAGACATAAGTATCGTAGTTATTATCAATCTAGTTCTTATGGCAAAATTATGAAAAAATTCGGCTACGATATACACTATCTTGGCATTATTGATGAGATGGAAAATATTATTGGAGCATCGTTATTGCTCTATAAAGAAGTATTTATGAACTACAAAATTGCTTATGCTCCTAGAGGATTGCTATTTGATTACAGCAATGGTGCTTTATTAAAAGAGTTTACAGAGAGATTAAAAAAGCTCCTAGCAAAGCAAGGTTTTATGTTATTAAAAATTGATCCTGTCGTTCCTGTATCACTACATAATGCCAACGGAAAAATTTTAAATATTAACCCAGAATCAAATATTATTGTAGAAAATTTAAAAGCTAGCCACTGGGAATATCATGGACCTACTCTTTTCTTTGAAACAGAAAAACCAAGATTTGAAGCTGTTATTTCCCTTAATAAAAATATTGAGACTATCTATAATAGTTTTGAAAAACGAGTTCGGTATAAAATAAAAAAAGCAATGCGGAGCGGTGTGGAAATTATTAAGGGAAATGAACAAAATCTTCCTTTATTTTATGATTTTGTCAAAAAAAAATATTCAAGACCAATTGAGTATTATCAAGAATTCTGTAAAAATTTTAAAAATGACGTTGACTTATATTTTGCTAAATTAAATACAGAGACTTTCGTTATCAATAGCAAGAAACTATATGAAAGAGAAATGGAGATAAACGATAATCTAGCTTATAAAATTCAACAAGCCAAAAATGCTAATACTAGAAAAAAATTAATAAATGAAAAAATCGAATCAGACAAATTAATAAATACTTATAAAAAAAATCTAGTATGGGCTACTAATTTATTAAAAGAGAATCCAAATGGCATTTTAATTGCATCATCTCTAGTTTTGAGATATGACCACTCTGCATTCTTAATTATTGAAGGGTTAAATTCTAAATTCAAATCTTTAAATCCAAGTTATCTTATGAAATGGGAATTAATTTCTACTTATAAAAAAATGAATTTAAAATATATTAATTTCAATGCTGTGAGTGGAGATTTTGAGCACATAACAGAATATTCTGGTTTAAACGAAATGAAACTAGGTTTCAATCCGATTATTAGTGAATATGTTGGTGAATTTGATTTTGTTATCAATCAGTTACCATATAACTTATATAGAAATTTAAATAAAGATAAGAAAAAAGAAAAGTAATTTTTATAAAAGTGTAATAAACTAATTATTACATTTTTTATTTTGTAAAAAGTAAAAAGATGAAATTTAGTTTTTACCCTTAATATCATCTTCATTAAAACAAATACTATCAAGAATTTTTTTACTAACTTTTTCCCATTCTCTTTTTTGGTTAATTGTCGTATAAAATTCTATTGTTATTAATTTATTGTCCAATACAAAGTATCTTATGTCATAATATTTTGCAGCTTCATCAGAACTTGTTGCTACTATTCTTGCAAAGTTTTTTCCATATTTTTGGTATGTTTCAAATTTAACATCTGTATAACCTGTCATAGTATTTTTAAGAGTTTCTATATATGTACCAAGTGACTCTTCTAAAATATCATCTTTTCCTCTAGTAACAGAAATGTGTGTTAAATCGTCTTTACTATCAAAAATAAGTTCTGCTCTTGCACTAGTACCATACTTTTGATTTAAATCATTACCTGTCATTGCTATAAAATCATCAGGAATTTGTAAAAAGAAAGACTTATCAACACGATATAACTTTAAATTTATCGTTTGACCATTAACTTTTAAAGTTTCTTCTTTTCTAGAAATAGGTTTTACAGTTTCTTTATTAGAAGCCTTAGCAGTAAGATATGCACCAGCTAATATTAAAATAACTCCTAATAATACTAGTAATATCTCTTTTTTATGTTTAATTTTTTTCATATTATCACACCCTAGTATAATTAATGATAACAAAAAAAACTGTAAAAATCAAATTGTTTGATTTTACAGTTTTTATTTATGTTGCTATTATCCTTCGATTTCAGAAACAACACCAGCACCAACAGTACGTCCACCTTCACGGATAGAGAACTTAGTACCTTTTTCAATAGCGATTGGGTGAATTAACTCAACATCCATTGAAACATTGTCTCCTGGCATAACCATTTCAACACCTTCAGGTAATGTAATAACACCAGTTACGTCTGTAGTTCTAAAATAGAATTGAGGACGATAATTTGAGAAGAATGGTGTATGACGTCCACCTTCTTCTTTGCTTAGTACATATACTTCAGCTTTGAATTGGTGATGTGGATGAACACTTCCTGGTTTAGCAAGAACTTGTCCACGTTCAACTTGTTCACGAGAAATACCACGTAATAATACACCAGCATTATCTCCTGCTTCAGCGAAGTCTAATTGCTTACGGAACATTTCAATTCCTGTAACAACTGTCTTTTGAGTTGGTTTAATACCAACGATTTCAACTTCATCATTAAGTTTTAATTGTCCACGTTCAACACGTCCAGTAACAACTGTACCACGACCAGTGATTGTGAATACATCTTCAATACTCATTAAGAATGGTTTATCATTATCTCTTTCTGGAGTAGGAATCCAAGTATCAACAGCATCCATTAATTCATAAATAGCATCAACATACTTTTGTTCTCCTTCAAGAGCTTTAAGTGCAGAACCCTTAATGATTGGAGTTTCATCTCCTTCGTAACCATATTCATTTAATAAGTCACGAACTTCCATTTCTACTAAATCGATTAACTCAGGATCATCAACCATATCACATTTGTTTAAGAATACAACCATACGAGGTACTCCAACTTGACGTGATAATAAGATGTGTTCACGAGTTTGAGCCATAGCACCATCAGTAGCAGCAATAACTAAGATTGCTCCATCCATTTGAGCAGCACCAGTAATCATGTTTTTAACATAATCAGCATGTCCTGGGCAGTCAACGTGTGCATAGTGACGTTTTTCTGTTTGATATTCAACGTGTGAAGTATTGATAGTAATTCCACGTTCTCTTTCTTCTGGAGCTTTATCAATGTTTGCATAATCAGTGAAATCAGCCCACTCAGGGTTCTTGTCATGTAAACATTTAGTAATAGCTGCAGTTAAAGTAGTTTTACCATGATCTACGTGTCCAATTGTACCAATGTTAACATGTGGTTTTGAACGATCAAATTTTTGTTTTGCCATAATTAAATTTCCTCCTTTTTTTGTTCAATATTTATTTTATCTAACAATTTACAAATTTGCAACTGTTTAGAACTATTTTTTAAGAGTTTAAATTAATTTCCACTCTTTTTAATTATTTCTTCTGCAATGTTTCTTGGAACTTCTTCATAATGGTCGAATGTCATAACAAAGTTTCCTCTTCCTTGAGTATTACTACGTAAATTAGTAGCATAACCAAACATTTCAGAAAGTGGTACCATAGCAGATAATTTTACTGCATTTCCAGTACTCTCTTGTCCAAGTGGTCTACCACGACGACTTGTTAAATCACCCATAACATTACCAAAATATTCATCTGGTGTTGTTACATCAACTTTCATAATTGGTTCTAATAAAACGGCATTACATTTATTCTTAGCTTCTTTCAATGCCATAGATGCAGCAATTTTGAAAGCCATTTCGTTAGAGTCTACATCATGGTATGAACCATCAAATAATGTAGCTTTAACATCAATCATAGGATATCCTGCTAAAATACCAGTTTGCATAGCTTCTTGTAAACCTTTATCTACTACTGGAATGTATTCACGAGGAACAACTCCACCAACGATTTGGTCAACAAATTCATATCCTTTATCTGGATTAGGCTCAAACTTAACCCAAACATGACCATATTGTCCACGTCCACCAGATTGTTTAATATATTTACCTTCACAATCAGCAGCTTGCTTAATTGTTTCACGATAAGCAACTTGTGGAGCACCTACATTAGCTTCAACGTGAAATTCACGTTTCATACGGTCAACTAATACATCTAAGTGTAATTCACCCATACCAGCAATAACAGTTTGTCCTGTTTCATGATCTGTATGAACTTTAAATGTAGGATCTTCTTCAGCTAATTTTTGTAAAGCTAAAGCCATTTTATCTTGATCAGCTTTACTCTTAGGTTCAACAGCTAATTGAATAACTGGCTCAGGAACTGATAGTTTTTCAAGAATAATTGGTTTCTTTTCATCACATAAAGTATCACCAGTTGTTGTATTTTTAAGTCCTACAGCAGCAGCAATATCTCCTGTATATACATCTGTAATTTCTTTACGAGTATTAGCATGCATTTGTAAAATACGACCAATTCTTTCTTTACTGTCTTTTGTAGAATTTAATACATAACTACCACTTGATAAGTGTCCTGAATAAACACGGAAGAATGTTAAACGTCCAACAAATGGATCTGTCATAACCTTAAATGCTAAAGCACTGAAAGGTTCAGAATCACTTGGATGACGAGTTTCTTCTTCTCCCTTTAAATTATGTCCTTTAATAGAAGCAATGTCTAATGGACTAGGTAAATAATCAATAACAGCATCCATTAATGGTTTAATACCTTTATTTCCTAAAGCATCTCCACACATAACTGGGAAAAACTTAGTAGCAAGGCAACCTTTACGAATAGCTCTTTTAATCATTTCTTCAGTAACTTCTCCACCTTCAAGGTAAGTTTCCATCATTTCATCATCAAATTCAGCTACTGCATCAATAAGTTCAGCATGTTTTTCTTCTACTAAATCTTTTAAATCTGCTGGAATTTCAATTGCCTTAGCATTTTCTTCTGGTTTACCATCAAATTCAATTGCTTTTTTAGTAACTAAATCTATAACTCCTCTAAAATCATCTTCAGCTCCAATAGGCCATTCAATAGGTTTAGCATTAACTCCTAGACGGTCTTTAATAGATTTAAGACTGTAACTAAAGTCTGCTCCCATCTTACCCATCTTATTAGCAAAAATAATTCTAGGTACCATAAATTCATCAGCTTGACGCCAAACTGTTTCCATTTGTGGTTCAACACCAGCTTGAGCATCTAACAAAGCAACTGATCCATCAAGTACTCTTAAACTACGGCTGACTTCAATAGTGAAGTCTACGTGTCCAGGAGTATCGATGATATTGTAACGATATCCTTTCCAGTGAACTGTTGTAGCAGCAGAAGTAATAGTAATACCACGCTCTTTTTCTTGCTCCATCCAGTCCATTTGGCTAGCTCCATCGTGAGTTTCTCCAATTTTATGGATATTTCCACCATGGAATAATATACGTTCTGTAGTAGTTGTTTTTCCAGCATCAATATGTGCCATAATTCCAAAATTTCTTGTCTTATCTAAAGACGTATCTCTTGCCATATATTATCCTTTCTACCAACGATAATGTGCATAAGCCTTGTTTGCTTCTGCCATTCTGTGAGTATCTTCTTTTTTCTTAACAGCTGCTCCTGTTCCATTTGCAGCATCAATTATTTCGTTAGCTAAGTTATCAGCCATTCCACGTCCTCCACGAAGGCGAGAATATTTAACTAGCCAACGAAGTGCTAAAGCTTCAGCACGACGAGGTGTTACTTCTTGAGGTACTTGATAGTTAGCTCCTCCAACACGACGTGACTTAACTTCTAGTGCTGGTCTAATATTATCCATTGCTTCATTGAAAACTTCAAGTGGATTACGACCAGTTTTCTCTTTTATTATATCAAATGCTTCATAAAGAATTGTTTGGGCAGTTCCTTTTTTACCATCTAACATAATAGTATTTATTAATTTTGCTACTGTTTTAGATTTGTATATAGGATCTGGTAAAACATCTCTTTTTACAGCGCGTCTTTTACGCATATTGATTTCCTCCTTTCAATATTAATTCTACTTAGGGCGTTTAGCACCATATTTGCTACGACCTTGTTTTCTATCTTTTACTCCAGCAGTATCTAATGTACCACGAACGATATGATAACGAACTCCGATTAAGTCCTTAACACGTCCCCCACGTACTAGTACAACACTGTGCTCTTGTAAGTTATGTCCAATACCTGGAATATAAGTATCTACTTCTTTACCATTTGATAAACGAACACGAGCATATTTTCTTAAAGCTGAGTTTGGTTTCTTAGGGGTTTTAGTTCCTACACGAGTACATACTCCACGCTTTTGTGGTGATGGATTACTAGTTGATTTTCTACGAATTGTATTAACACCAACACCTAACACTGGGGCCTTACTTTTGCGAACTTTATTACCTCTTCCTTTACGTACCAATTGTTGAACTGTAGGCATATAAAATATATCTCCTTTCTTTACACATATCCGGGTGTATCATTTTAACCTTTAAATAAAATTTTGTCTCACAACAAAATCAAATTTAATCAGCAGTTATAATATAACATCAGATTATAGCTTTGTCAAACATATTTTTTAAAGAAATTGACATACACTTTTTATGAAAAGACACTTTTTTCTAGTTTAGAATTGTTAAAACATTCTTTTTATCTTATAATGAAGAAGAATAGGAGGCTTATAATGCTTACAGAAAGAGAAAAAAATTTAATAAATAGGTACTTTAATGCTGCTAATTACTTATCAGTTGGACAACTTTATTTAAAGAATAATCCTCTACTCAAAAAAGCTCTTGAAAGAAATGACCTAAAGAAGAAAGTAGTTGGTCATTGGGGAACTGTACCTGCCCAAAATTTCATTTATACTCATCTAAATAGAATTATCAAAAAATACGATTTAAATATGATTTATATCTCTGGACCTGGTCACGGTGGTAATGCCATTGTTTCTAATGTATATTTGGAAGGAACTTACTCTGAAATATATCCTAATATTTCACAAGATGAAGAAGGTTTAAAAAGATTATTTAAACAATTTAGTTTCCCTGGAGGAATTTCTTCACACGTTGCACCAGAAACACCTGGCTCTATTAACGAAGGTGGTGAATTAGGCTACAGTCTCGCTCATGCCTTTGGTGCAGTTCTTGATAATCCTGATTTAATTGCTGCTGTCGTGGTGGGAGACGGAGAAGCTGAAACTGGACCTTTAGCTACTTCTTGGCACTGTAATAAGCTTATTAATCCAGAAACTGACGGAGTAGTTCTACCAATTTTAAACTTAAATGGTTATAAAATAGCTAATCCCACTATTCTTGACAGAATTCCAAAAGATGAATTACTAAATCTTTTTGATGGTTATGGATATGACCCAATATATATTGAAGGAAACAATCCAATGATACTTCATGATGAAATGGCAAAAGCTTTAGATAAAGTTATTAGAAAGATTAAAAAAATTAAAAATGAAAAATCAACAGACAATCAAAAATGGCCAATGATTATTCTAAAAACTCCTAAAGGTTGGACTGGTCCTAAAATGTTTCAAGGTGCACAAATAGAAGGTACTTTTAGAGCTCATCAAGTACCAGTTCCTATAGACCAAGACCATATGGAACATGTAGATATACTAGAAAATTGGTTAAAAAGTTATAAACCTGAAGAAATTTTTAATGAAGATGGTTCTATTAAAGATGACTTAAAAGAAATTATTCCTAGAGGTAATAGAAGAATGGGGGCTAACCCATATGCAAATGGTGGTCTTTTATTAAAAGAATTAAATTTACCTGATTTTAGAAATTATAAAGTTGATATCAAAAATCATGGTGAAGTTAAAGAACAAGATACAAAAGTTTTAGGTTATTTTTTAGAAGATATTATTAAAAAAAATAAAAATTTCAGAATATTTGGTCCCGATGAAGCTTTATCTAATCGTTTAAATGCTGTATTTGAAACTACTAATCGTCAATTTAATGCTAAAATATTAGCAAATGATGAATATTTGAATCATAATGGACAAGTAATTGATTCGTTCTTATCAGAACATGTCTGCGAGGGGATGTTAGAAGGTTACATTTTAACTGGAAGACATGGAATCTTTGATACTTACGAAGCTTTTGTTAGAATTGTTGACTCAATGACTAGTCAACATGCCAAATGGTTGAAAGTCTGTAAACAGCTTGATTGGCGTAGAAGTATATCATCCCTTAATTATTTATTAGCTTCCCATATCTGGCAGCAAGACCATAACGGTTATACTCATCAAGACCCTGGTTTTTTAAACCATATTGCTACCAAAAAAGCTGATATTGCTAGAATTTATTTACCTCCAGATGCCAACTGCTTACTCTCTACTTGTAATCATTGTATTAAGAGTAAAAACTATATAAACGTTATTGTTGCTTCTAAACACCCTAGCATTCAGTGGTTAAATATGGATGAGGCTATAAATCATTGTAGTAAAGGAATTGGAATTTTTACTTGGGCCAGTAACGATAAAGGAGCTAATCCTGATATTGTAATGGCTTGTTGTGGTGATACACCAACACTAGAAACACTAGCAGCAATTTCTATTCTACATCAATTCTTTCCAGAAATTAAAATTCGCTGTGTAAATGTAGTTGATTTAATGAAACTTCAATCTAATTTAGAACATCCACATGGATTGACTAATCAAGATTATAATATGTTATTTACCAAAGATAAACCCATCATCTTTGCTTTCCATGGTTATCCATCTTTAATTCATCAATTGACCTATAAAAGAGAAAATGATAATCTTCACGTTCATGGCTATATTGAAGAAGGAACTATTACTACTCCATTCGATATGCGTGTTCAAAACAAAATAGATAGATACCATTTAGTAATGGATGCTTTAAAATACTTACCACAACTAGGTAATAGAGCTACCCCATTATATGAGTGGTGCAAAGATATGTTAGTTAAACATAATAACTACATCAGAGAATATGGTGAAGATATAGAGGAAGTTAGAAACTTCACTTGGCATGATATTGATAAAGAAATTGAAGTATTATTTTAAAAAAACTATTAGAGAAAAATAATCTCTAATAGTTTTTTATTCATGAAAGCAACTTCCACCAATAAATTCTCTTAAAATAGAATCTACTGGTATTGACTCACTTGGTATCGGTAATATTAATCTAAATAAATTTAATAATCTTTTAGCATCATCATAATAAATAGAATCTTCATCCACAGAATATAATAGTGGTTCAACGTAAGTTTTTAGAACGCCAAGTTCATAGATAAGTGCCGTATTAATTGTAGAATCTGCTTCATCTTGGTACGGAAAAATATATTTTTCTTCTCCAGCTCTTACTTTAGGCCAGATAGCAAGAGTATCAACTACATCATACCCCCTTGTTCTACTATCGCGAATTATCCTTCTTAAAAGGCGATTATCTGTTGTAGAAAAACGATTATGATAATCTATATTAAGTTCTGTCAAAGCAGATAAATATATTTTATATTTATTCTTAGCTGGTATTGTATCTAATACTTTGGGGTTTAATGCATGTATCCCTTCAATTAAGAGAATATCATTTTTTTCAAGTTTCAATTCACGAATAAATTCTTTGCTTCCTTCAATAAAACTGTACACTGGAGTTTTAACAGTTTCACCTTTTAACAATAAAGTAACTTGTTCTGTAAGTAATTTATGATCAACTGCTTCAAAACATTCATAATCTTTATCACCATTCTCATCTACTGGAGTTTCATCTCTTTCTACAAAGTAATCATCCATACTTAACATTTTAGGATTTAAACCAAAACTTCTTAAAAACATACATAACTTTCTAGTAGTTGTAGTCTTTCCACTTGATGAAGGTCCTGCTAGTAAAATAATTTTTTTATCTTTTTTATTAGTAACTATTGTCTTTGCAACTTCCAATAGTCTATTACTTTGTAATGTTTCATCTATTCTTATTAAGTCCTCTACTTGTCCTTTTGAAACGATACTATTTAACTCTGAAAGATTAGAAACATGCATAAGTTTTGCCCAATCATGACATTCCTTAAAGACTTTGAACATATTGGGATGATGTTGATATTCAGTTATCATATTTTTAGAATATACTGTTGGAAATTGCAAAATAAAACCATTATCATTTAAATAAGTTAATTTGAAGTCTTTTAAAAGGCCTGTCGAAGTTGGCATATAATGATAGAAATAATTATAGTAACTACCAAGTCTATATAGGGTTATATAAGTATTAGTGTTATATTTCATAATATTAGCTTTTGCATCATCTTTAATTGCTTCAAAATATTTAATAGCACTTATTCTTTCAACACTTACTTTAGTTATATCTAAGTTTTGTTCTACTAATTGCAACATTTTTTTAGCAATTGATTTTATCAAGGTCTCGCTAATTGGAAAAGTTGTCTCTATATAGATACCTTTATCTAAAGAGTGTTGTACTATAATATTTGCTTTTTCACCATATAATTCTTTAACAGCAACTAATAGTAGAAAAGTTAAACCCGCTATATGAGTTCTATTGCCAACTCTAGAGTTCAAATCAAAAAATTCAATATTACACTCATCATGAATAGCATAACTAAGTTCACGATAAGTATTATCTACTCTTGCTATTATGATGGGAAATCTATAATCACTTGTATAATTTTTACTAAGTTGCAATAAAGAGGTTCCTGTTGGAACTTTTGTTTTTTTTCCATTTACAACAACTTTAATATCTTCTATCATCAATCCACCCTCTTATCCTTAATTAATTATATCATTTTAATTTTATAATGTAAATTATTCGCAAAATATAAAGTTTAATTTAGAGAATATTTGTTTCTACAACTGGATATAGTAATCTTAGATAACAATATTTAGAAAGGAAATGATGATAATGGGATTAATTCCTATGATAGTAGATAAAGAAATTGGGGGAGAAAGAAGTTACGATATATTTTCTAGATTATTAAAAAATAGAATTATTCTTTTAGCAGGAGAAATTAATGATAATTTAGCTAATACTGTAGTAGCAGAACTATTATATCTTGATTCCTTAAGCCATGATGATATTTCTATTTACATTAATTCCCCTGGTGGTAATGTTACTTCTGGTTTTGCCATTTATGATACTATGAATTTCATAAAAAGTGATGTTTCTACCATTTGTCTTGGTATGGCTGCATCAATGGGTGCTTTTTTACTATCAAGCGGTAAAAAAGGTAAACGCTATGCACTTCCCAATAGTGAAGTTATGATTCATCAGCCACTTGGTGGAGCTAGTGGACAAGCAACAGAAATAAAAATAGCGGCAGAACACATTTTAAATACAAAGAAAAAACTTAATGATATACTTGCCAAAAATACAGGTAAATCTATTAAGCAAATTGAAAATGATACTGATAGAGATAATTATTTAAGTGCAGATAATGCTAAAGATTATGGTTTAATTGATAAGATTCTCACTAGTCAATCATAAATTTTGAGGCTAATTCTTTTATTTTTCGGAAACGATGATTAAGACCTGATTTAGATATAAATCTTCCCGTTTCGATAGCTATTTTCTCACTCAACTCTTTTAAGGAAGCTTCTTTATATCTTTCCCGATAGTAAAGAGCTTCTTTTGTTTTGTCATCAAGTAAATCTATAGCATTATTTTTCTTTAAAATTTCAATTTGGTTAAGTTGTTCTAATGCACTAGCAATAATTCTATCAGTATTAGCTTGTTCACAATTATTAAGTCTATTAGTTTGATTCTTTTTGTCACGATAAATCCTTACATTTTCATAATACAATACCGAATTATTAGCATCTACTATCTTTAGAAAATCGCTTATCTTTTCAGCTTCCTTCAAATATAGCATATAGCTACGATCCCTATTTAATATTTTTATATTTAGATTATAAGAATTTAATATTTTCTGAACAAAAACTGCTTCCTCTGGATAATCAATTAATATTTCCATATGATATCTAGAAGTCTTCGGATCATTTATACTTCCACCATTTAAAAATACACCTTTTAAATAAGCTTTTGTTTCTAATTTTCCATCAAAAAAATAATCAGGTGGTACTTCCCTTTTATATGCAACTAAATCTAAAAGAAAAGAGCTTCCTTCAATAATTTCTAAAATATGTAAATTATTTTTAGAAAAATTATTACTCTCTCTAGTATATTCAATATATTTTATTTCCTTAAACATATCAAGAATATTCTTAAAGTAGTTTATTATCTTTTCATTTTCATTGATTAGTTCTAACTTATCTTCTTTCCAGGATGCATTATTACGAACAAAACCAGCTAATATAGAATAATTCTCTGTTTCTGATATTTTTTTATTTACAATTTCTTCTTTAACTTTAGTTGTAAAAGACATAACTATCACCTCATTAAATAGGAGAATATTAATGAACTAAGTTTTTGACTATGATGTTTCAAAGTGTCATCAGCAATAGTTAACAAATCGGCTTCAATAAATTCTACATCCAACGCCTTTAATACTGCATAATCTATCTTTACAGGGTCTTTTCTTTCCTTACAAGCATACTTTTCAGCCATTTCTTTAGAAATTGGAGAATTAGAAGCAATAACAACATCTAGTTTATGTTTACCTAAATATTCATTTATCAAATTAACATGATCACTAACTGTAAAATTATCTGTTTCACCTGGTTGAGTAACTATATTACAAACATACATAATAGGAGATTTTGTCTTATCTAAGGCTGTTATAACTTTTTTTGATAATAAGTTTGGAAAGAGAGATGTATATAAACTACCCATACTTAGTAAAACTAGATCAGCTTCATTAATAGCAGTTATTACCTCTTTTAATACATTTGGTTCCTCTTTATAAAATAATCTCTTTATTTTCTTTGGAGATTTTGTAATCATTTCTTCTCCTTCTATTATAGAACCATCAGTTGCTTCACCCATCAAGGTAATATTTTTATCTTCAGTTAAAGGAAAAATGTTACTTTTAACATCTAATAAGATTGATAATTCCTCAATGGCTGACTTTAAACTTCCAGTTATATCTAATAAAGAAGTAAGAATTAAGTTTCCTAAAGCATGACCATCTAAATCACTAGTAGTATGAAAACGATATTCTAGCATTTTTTTAATGGTTTCATCACTACCTGACATACTAGTTATAACTTTTCTAACATCTCCTACAGCAGGAATATGAAATTCTTCTCTTAATTTACCTGTACTCTTTCCATTATCTGCTACAGTAATAACTGCTGTAATATCAAGAGGAAAGTCTTTAAGTCCTGCAAGTAAATAAGATATTCCTTTTCCTCCGCCTAAGACTACTACTTTTTTATTCACTTAGCTCACTCCTTACATTCAAGGCACATCTTGCTGCTTCGCTCATTGCAATAACAATTTGATAGTGTGGTTTAAATACACAATCACCTACTGCATAGATTCCCTTTATTTTTGTCTCAAAGTTATTATCTACTTCAATATAACTATCTTTTGATAATATATTTAAATCCGTTAAAAATTCTGTATTTGGTATCTGACCAATGCAAACAAACACAGCATCACAATCAATAACTCTTTCATCTTTTAATTTTATTCCTGTTAAATTATCTTCTCCCAAGAAAGATATAGCCTCACCCAAAACAAAAGAAACATTATTTAGATTTTTAACTTTATCTACTAAGCTTTTCTTAGCTCTAAATTCTTCTCTTCTATGTAAGACTGTAACAGTTTTAGCAAGATGACTTAAATAATTAGCAGATTCGAAGGCACTATCACCACCACCTATTACTACTACATCTTTATCCTTATATAGATTACCATCACAAACAGCACAAAAACTTAAACCGTGATTAAGGTATTTATCTTCAAATAAAACGTTTAACTTTTTTGCTTTTCTTCCAGTAGCAATAATTATTTTTGAACTAGTATAAGTATTTTTATCTGTAATGATTTCTTTTATTTCTTGCTTATCAATTACTTTTTCAACTTTCTCAAAAATAACAGGTATTTCTAATTCTTTAACTTGATTTAGAATAGAAATAGCCAAATCACTTCCTGATACTGAAGAAAATCCTGGATAATTTTCTATTTTATCATTTGATACAATTTGTCCTCCAGGCATAGATGATTCAAAAATAGCACAAGAAATACCACTTCTTTTCAAGTAAATAGCAGCGGTCATCCCAGCTACTCCACAGCCAATTAGTAAAACATCATATTTCATGTCAAAAGTCCTCCTTATGATATAGATTCTCTAGTTTTCTTTTTTTAATATTTTTTATAAAACATAAATAAATACCACAAATTATCATTATTATTGATACTATCTGTGCCATTTTAAAGTTTCCAAACATTAGACTATCAGTACGCACTCCTTCAATAAAGAATCTTGACGCACCATACCAAATCAAGTAAAGACCAGTTAAAAATCCTACTTTTAAATATGGATAAAATCTAATAAAGAATAGCATTAAAAATCCTATAAAATCAAACAATGATTCATATAAAAATGTTGGTTGATAATAATTTCCATTTATATACATTCCATTTATGATAAATGTTGGTATATGAAGACTTATTAGTTCTTGTTTAGTAGTAAGAGCTCCATAGGCTTCCTGATTAAAAAAATTACCCCATCTTCCAATTGCTTGCGCTAGAATAAGGCCTACTACTACTATGTCTAAAAATTTCAAACTAGATATTTTATTCTTATGACAATAATATATTATAAACAACAAGCCAGCTATTATTCCACCATGAATGGCAAGTCCACCATTCCAAATTGCTAATATCTCTAATGGATTTTTTACATAATAAGACCATTCAAATAATACATAATAAACTCTTGCTCCGATTATTCCTAATATTATTACGTAATAAATAGTATTTATCAAAAAATCTTTATCTATATTCTGTTTTTTTGCTTCTTTAAATATAAGCAGACAAGCAGAAATTATAGCAAAAAAAATGAAAATTGTATAGTAATAAATTTTAATAAATCCCAAGTCTAAGAAAACTCTATTCATTTTTAAATCTCCTAATCAAAGGAGCAATTATTATATCTTCCATCACAAAATTCATAACAGAAATAAGAATAGATATAACAAGAGCTACCCAAAAGTCATTCAAATTAAAATGGCTACCTAAAATCCAATCTGTCAGTTTTAAAACAAACAAGTTAATAAAAGGATAAAAAAGGCCCAAAGTAATACCTGTTATTGGTATAGTCAAACTAACCAATATTGGTTTTACTGTTTTATTAAGTACATATAAGATAAAAGTTGCTAAGGCGCTATAAAACAAAGGGTGTACTTTATCAATATAAAATGACTTAAATAGTTTACTGACTAGAAAGAACACAAATAGATAAGAAACAAAATATAATAACCATTCTATTGCTCTATTTAATCTTTCTTTTCCTTTAGCTAAGACAACAATTTTCATTTTTTTCCTCCTATAAAATCTTCTTTAGGAAAGCACCTGTATAAGATTCTTTAGCTTTACTAATATCCTCTGGTGTACCAGTAGCAATTATTTCTCCACCTAAATCGCCACCTTCTTGTCCTAAATCAATTATATAATCAGCACATTTTATTACATCTAAGTTGTGTTCAATGACTACTACTGTATCATTATTATCTACTATTTTTTGTAAAATTGCAAGCAAACGCTTAATGTCATCAGTATGCAAACCTGTTGTTGGTTCATCTAATACAAATAAAGTTTTTCCTGTTGCTTTCTTTTGTAATTCTTTAGCAAGCTTTACTCGCTCCGCCTCACCACCTGATAAAGTTGGAGCACTTTGGCCAAGTTTAACATAACCTAATCCAACATCTTCTAATACTTGCAATTTATTTTTTATTTTATTATGATTTTCGAAGAATTTTAAAGCTTCATGTACACGCATATCTAAAACATCAGCAATATTCTTCTCTTTATATTTTATTTTTAAAGTCTCTTGATTATAACGAGTTCCGTGACAAACTTCACAAGGAACGTAAACATCTGGTAAAAAATGCATTTCTATCTTTTTAACACCATCACCGCGACAAGCCTCACATCTTCCACCTTTGACATTAAAAGAAAATCTATTTTTTTCATAGCCTAACATTTTAGCTTCTTTAGTAGTAGTAAATAGTTCTCTTATATCATCAAACACTCCTGTATAAGTAGCAGGATTACTTCTTGGTGTCCGACCTATCGGACTCTGAGAAATATCAACTATTTTATCGATATTTTCAAGTCCTAAAACTTTATCGCATTTACCAGGTTTATATTTACTGTGATAAACGTAATTCATTGCAGTTTTAACTAATATTTCGTTTATTAAAGTGCTCTTCCCACTACCACTTACTCCTGTTATACAAGTAAATGTTCCAAGTGGTATTTTAGCAGTTATATTTTTTAAATTATTTTCTTGTGCTCCTTTAATAGTAATAAATTTACCTGTACCTTTTCTTCTTATTTTTGGTACTTCAATACATTCTTTACCACTTAAATATCGTCCTGTTATACTATTATCATTTTTCATAACTTCTTCTGGTGTTCCAGCAGCTACTATTCTACCTCCCTCATCACCAGCTTTAGGCCCAACATCAACTAGATAGTCAGCTGCTAACATTGTATCAGTATCATGTTCTACTACTATTAAAGTATTACCTAAATCACGCATTTCTAATAAAGATTTAATTAATCTATCATTATCTCTTTGATGAAGTCCAATACTAGGTTCATCTAATACATATAATACTCCTGTTAATCTTGAACCTATTTGTGTAGCAAGTCTAATTCTTTGAGCTTCACCACCTGATAAGGTAGACGCACTTCTTGCTAATGTTAAATACTCAAGTCCAACATTTTTCAAGAAAGTCAATCTTGATAAGATTTCTTTTAATAACAAGTCAGCTATTTTTAATTGTTCTTCTCCTAATTTTAATTCTGTAAAAAATGGTATTAAATCTTTTATACTCATACAAGTTAATTCATAAATATTTTTTTCACCAACTAATACTGATAAAACATTTTCTTGAAGTCTTGAACCTTTACATTCTTCACAAGTATGCTCAATCATAAATTTCTCTAACCATTCTCTAATCCAAGTACTAGTCGTCTCCATATATCTTCTTTCCAAGTTATTAATTATTCCTTCATAATAATCTACTTGATGAAAATGATTACCACTCTTAGATTTATAATCAAATAATATTTGTTCATCACTACCATAAAGAATTAATTCTTTTTCTCTATCAGTTAATTTCTTAAATGGCTTTTTAGTACTAATTTTATAATGCTTACAAAGACATTCCAATTTTTTATAGTATATTCCATCAGTATCATCACCTAGTGTTACTATAGCTCCTTGTTCTAAATTTAAGTCTTTATCAGGAATTACTAAATCTGGATCCATTTGTAACTTTACTCCTAAACCTTTACATTCTTTACAAGCACCATATGGAGCATTAAAACTAAAGATTCTTGGTTCCAACTCTGATAATGAAAAATCACAATAAGGGCAAGCAAAATCTTCAGAAAATACTAATTCTTTAGATAGATTGAATTGTACTACTACTTTTCCATGTCCTAGTTTTAAAGCATTTTCAATTCCTTCACTAAGTCTTCCTCTAATATCATCTTTAAGTACTAATCTATCAACTACTACTTCAATATTATCTTTTTTATTTTTATCTAGTTCTATCTTCTCTGATAAATCATACATCTCACCATTAATACGCACACGAATATATCCTTCGCTCATTAAGTCTGAAAGTAATTCTTTGTGAGTTCCTTTTTCACCATAAACAACTGGTGCTAATAGAACTATTTTTGTTCCTTCGTCATATTCTAATATTTTGTTTGCTATTTCCTCCACACTTTGACTTTTAATTGGAATATTATGTGTTGGACAATAAGGCACTCCTATCCTGGCAAATAAAAGCCTTAAATAATCATATATTTCAGTTACTGTTCCTACTGTACTTCGTGGATTTTTATTTGTTGTTTTCTGGTCAATACTAATAGCAGGTGAAAGTCCTTCAATAGAATCCACATCAGGTTTTTCACTACCTCCTAAAAATTGTCTTGCATAAGCAGATAAACTTTCCACATATCTTCTTTGGCCTTCAGCATAAATCGTATCAAAGGCTAGTGAACTCTTACCACTTCCAGAAAGTCCTGTCATAACAATTAATTTATTCTTAGGAAGTTCAATATTAACATTTTTTAAGTTATTTTCTCTTGCTCCTTTTACTATTATTTTATCCATAGTAACACCCCATTTCGATTGTTAGTATAACACTTTTCTCAAAAAAGAAAAGAATTTTCTACATAGTAATATACCATAACTCTTAATTAAAAATCAAACGTATTTTCTATATAATTGTCCTTCTATTTATATTTTGCCAATATATTTAGTAAAAAATGTAAATTTTATCTATTATTTAACTATTAAACGTATACTTTTCTAAAAAATCTATGCTATAATGAATTAGACAGTACAGGAGGTGAAACAATGAAAAAGTCTGAAATGATGGAAGCTATTGCAAGTACAACAGGTTTAAGCAAATCTGATGTTGAAAATGTTTTTTCTGCAACATTTGATTTATTTAAAGATGAACTTGTAAAAGGAAATAAAGTATCTGTAGCAGGATTTGGTGTATTCAAAATTTCTGAACGTGCTGCTCGTGATGGACGTAACCCACAAACTGGTGAAACAATTCATATTGCAGCTAGCAAAAATGTTGGATTTAAGGCTGGAACTGCTTTAAAAGAGGCTGTTAATAAATAATAGTTCTAAGACCTTACTTTGTGTAAGGTTTTTTTGTGAGCAAAATAATCTACTTACATAGAAAAAACACTATATACAAATTAATATTATATAGTGTCTTTATATTACATTCTTGAAAACATAATCGATAATATTGGTATTAAAAGACTAAGGGAAATAATAATGAATGGTAAAATAAATCCAGTAACAAATGCTGACTTATTATTATCATCACCCAGATTTTGGTAAAGAGCTCCATACGGAGTAGATTTAACTAAACCTCTACTTCTACCTCCCTCATTTTCTAAGCTTTTATTAATTTTTGCTATTTCATTATTATTTCTAGCATCACAGTAATCACTATAGTAAAAGTTATTTTTTTCAAGCAAATTTCTTCGATAATAAGGAATATCTTCACTCGGTAAAAGCATTGATATCTCCTTAAAGTTTTCTTTTAGAAAATCAGGTTTTAAATAAGGATACGTCGAAGTATAGATTGCAACTTCTAAAAAAGCTAGATTAAACATATTTTGATGTATTTCATTAGTAGCTTCAGAAGATAGTGTAGTTATATTTTGATAATCTACCCCTAGAGTTTTGTCTTTTTCCTTATAAAGTACTATTTCTGTAGGATTAAAAGAATACACCTGATAATTATTTTCATGTATATATTTTAAAGTCTTATCCATTATGTAAAAAGTCTGTTGATATTCTTTTGTATCATGATAAGAATTCATATAATCTTTTAACAATACTTTCACATACACTCACCCTAGTTTAATAATAACCTATTCAAACTGTTTTTTCAATTCTTGTTTCAAATTTTTCTTAAGTTTTTCTACTATTTTACCAACACTTACAGTTGATATTCCCAAAAGTGTACCAATTTCTACATATTTAAAGCCGTTAAATCTTAACTCAAATACTTTTCTCTCATAGCCTTCTAAATCATACATATATTCTTTAATGAAATCAAACAATTCTTTTTCTTCAGAAATTTTACAAGGATCATTATCCCATTTTACCTCTTCTGTAATATAATCATTAATCTCATAAGAAGTAATATCTTGAGTTTGATCATAAAATAACTGATTTTTTTTTGCTAACAATCCTCTTTTATATAATGAAAATTCTCTATTAAGACATACCAAGAAATAAGTGTAAAAAACAGCCTTCTGGTCTTGATTATAATTTCTAGCTGCTCTTAGTAAAGTATCATTTGCTAAAGCTATTAATTCATCAAAGGAAAAAGAAGGAATATTATAAGAATTACCTTGACAGTATTCCTTTGCTTTTTCGTAGATTAAAGGTGCATACTTTTTTTTAAGAATATCTTTAGCCACCTCATCCTCTTCAGCGATTAGATAAAGAAGTTCGTAATCATTATAGTATTTCATAAATACCTACTTTCTATTTCGAACTACCTCATATATCATTATGCCAGCTGCTACAGAAGCGTTTAAACTTTCTACATTGGGAGCTAAAGGAATAGTGGCTAAGAAGTCACAATTATCCTTTACTAATTTACTTATTCCCTTACCTTCATTTCCGATAACTAATGCTACTTTCCCAGTATAATCTATACTACGATAATCACTACCAGCCATATCGGTTCCCACTATCCAAAAACCATTCTTTTTAAGTTCGTCAATAGTATTTTTTAGATTAGTAACTTGTATTACATCAATATCAAAAATTGTTCCTACACTAGTTTTGACTACAGTACTTGTAACACCTACTCCCCTATCTTTAGGAATTATAATTCCATCAAAACCAGCTGCCTTTGCTGTTCTTATGATAGCTCCAAAGTTATGTGGATCTTCTAAATGATCTAAAATAACAACTGAACTAGGATTTTCCTTCAAAAAGTCCCATAATGAACTATATGCGTAGTCCATGTCAATCATTATACCCTGATGTAGTCCTTTTGCCAAAAAGTCAATTTCGCATTTTTGGGCATAAACTACCCTGAATTTGACATTTTCAGGGAGCAAATTGGCAAATTTGGCCCTCATACTATCCTGAATTACGATTTTTCGGACTTTTTTGCATAAATTTTTATTTTTTAAAATAGCTTCTGCTACATTATAACCATATACTATCATAATTACTCCATTTCTATCTGTTCCATCAGTTTTTTTATTTTATTATTATCACATTTTAAATATAAATAACCAATCACTGCTTCAAAGGCGGTAGCAAAATGATAAGTAGCCATATTGCAGCCTTTTGGTGGCTTATGCCCTTTAGTATTCCTTGCTCTTCTAATGATATCTAACTCTTCATCATTAAAAAAATTGTTTTTTATTAACTTTTCAAGAATACTAGCTTGGCTTTTGGCAGTAACATATAAAAGAGAGACCTGTTGAAGCTTTCCAATAGTTGGAATATTTTGCTTTACTAAGTAAAGTCTAATATAAGTTTCATAAACACTATCTCCTAAATAAGCAAGAACTAAAGGATTTATTTCATTTAAATTCATAATATTACTCCTCATCATTTATTAAAATATTAATTATTTTTTGAAATAAAGACACTAGATTAAAAACTAAGGAAGCAATAGATAAATTAACAACAGATGATAACATCTTAGTTAGAGCTTCTTTTTCTTTTATATCTATTATTTCAGCATCCCTAAGTTCCATTACAATTGGATGAACTAATTTATTTTCCTCTAAAAATAATAATAAGTTTGCAATAAAAGCAAAGATAAGAAGATAAACTCCAATCCAAACAGTATTTTCTATCTCAAAACTAAGTCCCAATAAAATAATTGAATAGCTAAACAATATTGTATATTTTAAAAAGGAAGATAAATTCGATAAGAATTTAATTAAATATTTATTTTCATTTTTTTTAATAAAAGAGTAAGTAGTATAAGCACTGACAACTGTATCATATACTGTTTTTCCTTTATATAAATCTTCTGATAAATAAATAGTATTTGGAGTAAAAAAGTATCTTTCTTTTCCAGAAATTGTTTCTAGTTTAATATCTTTAAGATTATATTTTTTCAGTAACATCACAGCTATCTCTCCACCAGTTTTTCCCAATGAAGTATTAACTTTTTTATATTTAGCATGTCTTACATAATATACAATTGATAATATTAGAGAAACTACTATTGCTGTTATTACTAGCAATAAACCTATAATTTTATATACTTCCATCTAGACCTACTTTCTCTCAAAAGTTGTACCATCTCGTCCATCTTTTAAAACAATTCCTTTTTCTAATAATTCTTTACGAATTTCATCGGCTTTTTGATAATTTTTTTCAGTTTTAGCTCTCATTCTTTCTTCTATTTTTTCTTTTATCCAAGATTCATTTTCTACATTAATTGTTTCATTATTTAGTAAATCTAAAGACAAAACTTTATCAAATTTTTCTACTAATAACAATTTACTCTTATCAGATAAGTCTTCATCTTTTAAAACATCATAAAGTAACGTAATCATATTAGAAGAATTCAAATCATTACTGATTGCATTTTTAAATTCGGTAACATACTCTTCTATCTTTTCTTTATTAACATTACCATCATCTTTAAGATTTGCTACTTTTCTTTTTAATTTTAGATAAGCATTTTCAGCTCCATCTAAAATATCATAACTAAATGTCAACTGATTATGATAATAAGAATTTAAGCATAAATATCTATAACTCAAAGGATTATATCCTTTTTCTTCTAATAAAGATACTGTAAGAAATTCTCCTCTTGACTTACTCATTTTTCCACCCTTATCATTTAAAAAGCCCATATGAACCCAAAAATCGCACCAAGGATGACCAAGATAAGCTTCACTCTGTGCAATTTCATTAGTATGATGAGGAAAAACAGCATCTTCAGCACCACAATGAATATCTAAATAATCACCAAGTTCTTCAATTGAGATACCAGAACATTCTATATGCCACCCAGGATAACCTTCTCCCCAAGGTGAATCCCACTTTAATTCCTGATTATTAAACTTGGAATTGGTAAACCATAGCCCAAAATCAAAAGGATTTCTCTTAGCTTTATCTTGTTCTATATCATTTCTTGCTGCTACTAAAAGTTCTTCTTTATTTCTACCAGATAATTCATAATATTTTGGAAATTTTGCTGTATTATAGTAAATATTACCATTTGAGATATAAGCATAATTATCTTTTAATAGTTTTTCTATCATTTTAATATAAGTAGGTATGTGAGCTGTCGCAGGTGTTACTACATCTGGTTTTCTAATTCCTAGTTTTTTACAATCATCGAAAAAGCAATCTGTATAGTACTTTGCTATTTCCATTGAAGATTTACGTTCTCTTTTAGCTGCTACTGCCATCTTATCTTCTCCTGTATCACCATCTCCAACTAAATGACCTACATCAGTTATATTCATCACTCTTTGAACATCATAGCCTAAAAACTTTAAGCCTTTTTCTAAGATATCTTCAGAAATATAAGTTCGCAAATTTCCAATATGTGCATAATGATAAACTGTTGGTCCACAAGTGTACATCTTTATAGTGTTTCCATTTTTAGGTTGTAATTCCTCTACTTGTCTAGTTCTAGTATTGTATAATTTCATACTTATCCCTCACTTTTCTTCTATATAAATTATCACAAATATATGCTTTTGTGAACTACCCATTATTCAAAGTCAATTTGCTTCCTATTTCACAGACCTCACGGTCTACCATCTCCACAGACATTAATTTGAGCAGTCACTGCCCCATATTCTAACTACCTTATCAACTCATGCCATAAGACATCTTATAGATTTTAATAAATGATAATTTTTCACCATGTTCTAAATCTGCAATTTTTACTAAGCTATCACTTGATTTGCGCAATAATCTCATGAAAAATCATGTGCAGATAATCTTTTCTGGTATTTATTATTCTCTGATGACATAAGTATACAATAATATCTAACTTTTGGCTACTGTAATACAATCATCTAAAGTAAGTGGAATCGCAGTAGTCTTATTTCAAGCTTTAGAAAAGAGCAGCTATAATTAACTGCTCCATTATTATTCGGCTTCAATTAAACCATATCCACCATTTTTTCTTTTATAAACTACTGCTTCTTTTGAAGTATCAATATTTTTAAATAGATAGAATTGATGTCCAATAAGTTCCATCTGAAGTATTGCTTCTTCTTCATCCATTGGTTTAACTTCTACCTGTTTCCTTTTGATAATCTTATTTTCTTTTTCATCATCTTCTTCAAGAATATCAATCATTTTAAAATCTATTCTTGTTTTTTCTTCCCGAGCTTTAAGCCTAGTCTTATTTTTCCTTATTTGTCGTTCCATTATATCAATAGCTTTATCTACAGCTGCATAAAAATCATCTTGTGTTTCTTCAGAACGAATAATGTAATTGTGAAGTGGAATAGTTATCTCCACAGTTTGACGATGAGAAGATACTCTTACTACAACTGTTGCTCTTACTTCATTACTATTTTCAAGATACTTGTCTAGTCGCTTCAATTTCTCCTCAATATAATCTTTCATAGCTTTAGTAACTTCAATTTTGTCACCACGGATAATTATTTCCATATTATCACTCTCCTTACCTGTAGTATAGCATAATTGTAGTAAAAAAAGAAGATACTTTGTTGTCAAAAATTATGGGATAATTACCGCTAAATTATGAAAATTACTAAAGAAAAACCAACTATTTTACAATAGCTGGTTCCTTAACAGGCGTTACATCAACGGCTTGGTATCCTTTACTAGTTTCAAGTAAAGTAAATTCCACATATTGACCCTCCGATAATGTCTTATAACCTATGATGTTAATGGTTGAATAGTGAACAAATATGTCTTCATTTTCCTTATATTCAATAAATCCATATCCTTTCTCATTATTAAACCATTTTACTTTGCCTATCATACGGCTCACCTCCACAAATTATTACACCAATTAATTAAGTTGGCTTAACTCCGACTTCTTAAAACGATGTAATTGTATCTTATCATATTTTTTAATGATATTATTTTTTTTACCGTAAATGGTATTATTATCACCTTAAATGGTAAATTTTACTACTTAATTATATATTTTTTCATCTTTTCGACAAATTTTGCAACCTAAAAAGAACAATTATAAAAAGAGAAAATTTTTATTGTACGATTATTACAACAAGAGAGGTATAAAGATGAAAGAAAAGTTTTTAAATGGTTGTATATCTTTTGTTAAAAATAACAATATAGAAATACAAGAAGAAGAACTGCGATATGGACTTGAAGGAATTTATCTAACATTTGGTAAATTACTAGTGATATTCCCTTTAGCATTTCTACTCGGAATATTAAAAGAATTTACTTTATCACTAATATTTTTCAACATTATTAGATACCCAGCATTTGGATTACACGCTAATAAATCATCCACTTGTTTGATTTCTTCAATTATTTTGTTAGTTGGTATTCCTTTATTATTCTCAAAAATTACAATTTCTCTATCAGTAAAAATTATCATATGTATAATTTGCTTTATATGTTTCTTATTATACGCACCAGCTGATACAGAAAAAAGGCCATTAACAAATAAAAAGAAACGACTATTTAGAAAAATAGCAGCTTGTATATTAGCAATTGTTTATTCAATTTTAATTATTGTATTTAATAACAATAATATTTCAACTTATCTCTTGTCAGGGCTAATAATTGAAACAATTATAATTTTGCCTATAACTTATAAATTGTATGGAATGCCATATAGAAATTACTTAATGGTTTAAATGTCATTAAGACATTTAAAATAGAAAAGAGGAAAATTATGAAAAAAAGAGTTGCAAAATTACTAGTAGCTTTAGGAATGCTAGCTACTGCTTCTGCAAGCGTTGGATGTCTTTGGTGGGCTATGGATGAACCAAAAGCATTAAAAAATATGGATTAATTAATAATTATTCCTACAAAAAGAGCTGATAAACAGTAATTATTTATCAGTTCTTTTATTTATAATTATTTTTTGTGTAAAATAATTATTGGATATAATTGTTCTTGTATATAATCCTATTTTATTTTCAACAATCTTTTTCATAAAATGTAGACCTTTACCGTGATTTTCCCCTTTAGTTGTATATCCTAGTTGACCAATTTTATTTAAATCAACATTACCAGAAAAGGTATTAGTTATAGAAAAAGTCATTCCCACACTTGTTTCATAAATTTCAAGAAATAATTCTCGTTCTTTTGAATCTCTTGCAGCTTCTATTGCATTATCAAACGATATACCAATTAAATGACTTAGTGACTTTTCTTGTCTTTTATTAAATTCATAGTTTTCATCAGTAAGATCAGAGGATATATCAATTGATAGATTAACATTTTCCCTTTTAGCAACAAGCAATTTGTAATAAATTAAACTTTTCAATTCACCTTTTGGTATATTTTTAATTTTACCAAGTAAATAAGTATCTGCTGTCAAATCTACATCTAAAATTTCTTCTATTTTATCTATGATTTTTTCATCAGTAGTTATAGCTGTTATTTTAGACAATTGATTTTTATATTCATGAATTTTTAAGTCCTGTTTTTCTTGATAACTTTCAATATTTTTCATACATTCGTACAAAACATTATTTCTACTTTTTAATTGGTCATATTTAATTACCTTTAACATATATATAAATATTAGCATTATCATTATTATAATGATGACATTAGTTGTAAAATAAAATTTAGTGGGTTTATATAGTTCAACAATAATATAATAGGCAATACCAATCGCCACAGAAGCAATTAAAACAAATATAATTAAATCTTTATATTTAACATCTCTTAAATGTTTTTGAGCAGTTGATAAAAATTTTGAAATCGTTGGAATTCTGAATAAAGATGTTGTAAATAATGATGTAAGTAGATTTGTAAAAATTGTAACTGTTTGATTGTCAATCAAAGTACTATAATTAATAAAGTTGATGCCAATCATACAAAAAATCAAATCAGGTAAAATAGAGGCTATCATAAAACATAATGTTAAAAACATTGTTTCAGAAAAATCAATTTGAAATATATTTTTTAACGAAAAAGAAAAGAACAGTAATGATAAGGTTGTAAAAAGTAAATTATAACCACCATCAACAAATATTAAACACGGTAAGAAAGTTACACCAATCCAAAATATAGTACGAATGGAAAATAATTTTACCTTCTTATTTGTAATATTTTGTGTTGTTAATATTATAGCTAATATCATCACTAAATTATTTATGCATCTGACTACTATTGATGACACGTTGCTTCAACTCCTTCTTTTTGTTTCTAGATATTAAATCAGTCCTTTCACCATTATAAAAAGTAATTACATTTGTACGAATATTATATTCTTGTATATTATCAATATTAACTATTGCACTGCGATGAGTTCTAAAAAAACGTCCATCTAAAGTTGCTTCTATTTCTGATAAAGACTTTGTAATTCTAAACTCACCAGTAGTAGAAAACAAAATACAACTTTTACTATTTAATTCTCGTTCAATATAGATAATATCTTTATATTTAATTTTAAATATTGAATGGTCTTTTTCAAAAGTAATACACTTAGTAGAAGTAGTAGTATATCTAGAAATGACAATAGAAATAATATCACTTATTCTGCTTAAGGCTTTAGGAGATTTTCTAACAAAATCAAATACCCCTAGTCGTGATGATAAAACTTTAAAGCGATATTCGTTATAGTTAGTAACAAAAACTATTATTGAATTCCAATCACCTGTTTTGTCTCTAATATATCTAGCTGCATCCATTCCTGTACCATGAGGAGTTATAATATCTAGAAAATAAACATTATATTGATTTATATTTTCAGTAAAATCTTTAAATTTTCTATCATAACAACCAAAAAAATGAATTTTATATTCGATAGTCGTTCTCATCATACAGCTGTCAATCTTTTTTTTAAGTGTCTCTCTAAAAAGTTTCTCATCATCACAAATTATAAAATTAATCATAGTAATAACCTCCGATTTAATTCGATTTTACCATATTTTTCCATAAATGTGGAAAATTTTGCAAAAAAAATAAGTGGCTGTTTAACCACTACTTTTCTGTTTATTTTTATCTTTTCTTAAAGTTCCTTCCACCTTGTCAATAATATTATCAGTCACTTCTTTATTTTTAGGAGAAATAACACTAGTTCTAAAAACAAACCAAACAACTACTATAAATATTAAAATATAAAAAGCTTTTCCTAAGAATGGATCCTTTAAAATATAGAGTATTGAAGCCATTGCAAATAATAAATCTATTGCGTAAATAATTAAAACTGTTGTTCTGTGTGAAAAATTCATACCCAATAATTGATGATGAATATGATCTTTATCTGGTGAAAATGGTGGTTGATGCTTCAAAAGTCTTCTTATAATAGCAAATAAAGTATCAAGAATTGGAATACCTAAGATCATTATTGGCACAAATAAACTAGTTAATGCTGGACCTTTAAATTCTAATAAAGTTATTACCGCAATGATAAAGCCAAGAAACATAGCACAATCACCACAGAATATTTTTGCTGGATAAAAGTTATGCAGTAAAAATCCAAGTGTTGCTCCAAGCATAATAAATGTTAATAACATAACTAAATTTCCACTTCTTCCTTGAAAAAAGCCTATTATACCAATAGTTAAAAAGAAGATACTACAAATTCCACCACACAGTCCATCTAAGCCATCAATCAGATTAATTATATTAGTACAAGCTACTATAAAGAGGATTGTTAATGGATAAGAGAATATTCCAAAATCTATAGCATAACCAAACGCTGTAATATTATTTAGAAGTATTCCCCCATAAAAAACAATAATACAGGCAGCTATTAACTGTCCCAATAGTTTTCTACTTGCTCTTATTGACTTTATGTCATCTATAATACCTGTTAAAACAATTACAAAACTACCTATCAAAATTGAATTCATTTGAATACTTTCAATTCCAAATAACATATAACCGACTAAAAATGCTAAGAAAATACCTACACCACCTAATTTGGGCATTACTTTTTTATGAATATGCCGATTTCCTTCCTCTGACCTTGGAACATCAATTGCTCCAATATGAAAAGCTATTTTTTTCATACCTGGCATAATTAAAGCGGAACAAAGAAATGTTACTGCAACAATCTTTAAAGCGCTTAATATTTCTTGACTCATTACACTACTACCTCTTTTCTTATTCAATTATACCAATAATGCTAGTTTTGTACAATTTTTATTTTGATACAAAAAAAGTCTAGTTTTTCTCTTCTAGACTTCTTATATCATCTAATAATACACCTGTTCCCTCAACTACACAAGTTAAAGGTGTATCAGCTATGAAAACAGGAATTTTTAGTTTATCTTTTAACAGTGGTACTAAACCATTCAACAAACTTCCACCACCTGTTAAAATTACACCGTTTTCAACTATATCTGCTGATAATTCTGGCGGTGTTTGTTCTAAAACATTAGTAGCGGATTTTATTATTTTATTTAATGACTCTTCAAGAGCTTCCTTTGTTTCACTTTCTACTATTTCAATAGTATTAGGTAATCCTGTTATTAAGTCTCTTCCTCGTACTTCCATTTTTTTCTTTTTATCAGGATTATACACATTAGCAAATTCAATTTTTATCTCCTCAGCCGTCTTATCTCCTATTAAAAGTTTATACTTTTCTTTTATAAATTTTATAATATCTTGATCAAAAACATTACCAGCTACTCTAATAGAAGCACTAGTTACTATACCTTTTAGAGAAAGTACTGCTATGTCAGTAGTACCTCCACCAATATCAATAACCATATTTCCATTTGGTTTATTAATATCAAGTCCAGCACCAATAGCAGCTACTTTTGGTTCTTCTTCCAAGAACACTCTACGAGCTCCAGTTCTCTCTGCTGCTTCTTTTATAGCATTTTTTTCCACTGGAGTGATATTTGATGGACAACAAATCAAAATCCTAGGTCTTGACAAGAAGTTACGAGCATGAATTTTCCTAATAAAATAATCAAGCATAATTTCAGTAACTTCAAAATCTGCTATAACACCATCTTTCATCGGTTTAATTGCTTTCACTTTTCCTGGTGTTCTACCTAACATTTCACTTGCTTCCCGTCCAACTGCTACGACTTTTTTATTATCTGTATCAATTGCTACTACACTAGGCTCATTTAAGACTATTCCTTCACCTTTTATATAAATTAACACATTGGCTGTACCTAAATCTATTCCAATATCTTTTGCTAACATCCTATCACGTCCTTTTACTGTTAATATTTTAACAAACTTTCATTTAGTTGTAAATTAATTTCCCATCAAAATTAGTTTTTCCTACTATTCTAAATATATACACAATAAATGATATTTATTACTTTAAAGATATATAAAAAGATGATAGTTTTAAAAAGCATCATCTTAATAGTTATTCACCTTGTTTTTGTTCTTGATTATTAATGGTACTATCAGTTGTTTTATTATTATCAGTTGGAACCTCTATTTTTATTTCTTTATCAAAATAATCTTCTGGATTAACCACTTGACTATTTAAATAAAGTTCAAAGTGTAGATGATTTCCTAATTCTTTATCGATACTATTTGTACCACTTTTTCCTATTACTTGACCTTGTTTTACAGTATCATTCTTTTTAACTGATACATCACTTAAACTTTGATAACTGCTAACAAAATTATTATCATGTTGTATTTCTACTATTTTACCAAGTAGTTCATCTTCTTTTACATTAATAACTGTACCATTTAGTACTGCTATTACGTCAAATGTTTCATTTTTAGTAAAGTCCATTCCCGAATTTTGAATGTACGTATTTTCATGATACAATATTGATTTTTCTTGTGTTGCATTGTCTGCTTGGTAATTATAAAAATATTTAGTTGTAGCAACTGATTCATCCTTGAAAGGCTTTATCATTTTTGGAGTTTCATTTATTACCTCTATGTCCTCATTTTCATCTAAAACAGAACTATTAACATGCTCGACTTGTTCATTCTGTTTTAAATTAGTCTTCATATTTTGACTAACAAGATAAGCTCCCACCCCTGTAAAAACAAAGATAGCAGTATAAATTCCAATTATAGCACCTTTTTTCAATTTCCATCTTTTCATATTTTCACCTCATTTAAAGTTTTACCGAAAAGATAAAAATTATACTATTTTTTAAAAAATTTTTGAAGTATTAAAAAAATCCCAAATAAAATTAGTTACTAAGTATATTATTGATAGTGCTAATAAGAAATACATTATTCTTGCTTGGAGTACACGATTTTTTTTAAAAAATGAGTTTATATTTAAAGAGTCAAAAGACCAAATTACTAATATTGCTACCAATATATAAATAAAATATTTAGCACTCATTATTTTCCTCATAATTTTTAATTTTATCTATTCTTCTTTTGTGTCTTTCTACTTTTGAAAATGGTATTTCAATAAATTTTTTAACTAAATTGTAAGCTTCTTCGACTGTGTTTTTTTCACTAAGACAAATTATATTAGCATCATTATCATTTCTTGTTTCAAAAACGTCATCCAATGTTACTACTCTAGCAGCTCGTATTCCTTTTACTTTATTACAAGCTATACTTATTCCAATTCCACTTCCACATATAGCAATACCATAGTCAAGATTTTTTTTTGCTACTTCTTCACCTAATTTAAAAGCATAGTCAGGATAGTCTACACTTTCTTCACTAAATGTACCAAAATCAACTATATTATATTCCTCTTTTAATTTTTCAAATAATTTATTTTTCAATTTAAATCCTCTATGATCGGATGTTATTCCTATTCTCATATTTTCCTCTTTTCCACAATCGTTATATTTAGTAAACTTTTTCCACAAGTAAAACCACAAATTACTTGTAATAAAAACTTTTTTCCACAAATTTTGTTGATAATTTTCTTGCATACTTTGCTTTTCCACAGAAATTGTTTATATTTTCTAGAAAGATATCTTTATCAACATATTGAGAATATCATTTTTTTATTTTAATAGCAAGAAAAAAGAAGCAATTAAGCTTCTTCTTGATCTTGACTATAACCATATTTTTTATTAAACTTATCAACACGACCTGTACGTGAAGCACGTGATTGCTTTCCTGTATAAAAAGGATGACATTTAGAACAAACTTCAACGTTTAATTCTTCTTTATTTGATTTTACTTCAAATGTTTCACCACAAGCACAAGTTACTTTACAAGTTTTATAATCTGGATGAATTCCTTTTTTCATTTTTTTCTCTCCTTCCGCCATGATATATTAAATATCATAGTAATTAACTAACCGCTAATAATATATCAAACTTTTTAGTGAAAGGCAAGCTTTTTTTGGTCAAGTTGCCTTACTATTCGTTTATATATAGCCTCGTAACCTAATGTTGATGGATGAATATTAGTAGGATTAGGTAAATAATCTCTGTTATTTTTGAACAACTGAAATAAAGAAATAAATTTAATATCATACTTTTCTGTAATATCTTCCATTTTCTTATCAAAATAACTGAAAATTCTATCTGGAATTATTTTTTTATACTCGTAAGGATTATAATAACCTAAAACTATTATTTCTTTTGTATTATATTTTCTAATGTCTTTTATTAATTTTTCAAAATCTACCATTCTATCAGCAAAAATTTCCAATATTTTGTCCTGCTCCATCACATCTATGTCACTTGTTGACATATTAATTTCTGTCAATATATCATTGATACCTATTGATATTGTTACTAAATCTGCTTCTCTTAAACATTTCTTGAAAGATAAAGACTTATTGTATTTATTAATTACCTGATTCATATCTAATTGGTGCTGTAAATCAGTTATCCTAAAATTGGCATTTGCAAAGTCTTTACTGTAATTTTTTAACAAGTTTTTATCTTTTAGATAATTAGCCAAGTAATCGCTATAACCATAACTTCTTTCATTGTATGCATTAACACCTACTGCTAAAGAATCTCCAATCGATAAGTAATTAACTTTATTATCATGAAATGAAATGTAAATAAAATAAATTATTAGTAGTAATAGTATAAAACCTATTAACTTCTTATGTTTCATTTTTATCACCTAAAAAAATTAGAGTTATAATATTATATTTCTCTAATTTCTACTTTAGCACCAACATTAGTTAATTTTTCTACAATGTTTTCATATCCCCTTAAAATGTGTTCAACATTTGTAATTTTAGTAGTACCTTCTGCCATCAAACCAGCTATTACTAAAGATGCTCCAGCTCTTAAATCAGTTGCCACTACATCACACCCTGTTAATCTAGTAGGACCAACAATAGTAGAAGTTTGATTTTTAACTCTTATATCTGCACCCATAGAATTCAAATAAGGTATATGCATAAATCTATTTTCATAAATAGTTTCTTCTATCTTACTTTGTCCTTTGCAAGCGGTTAATAACGGAGTAAGTGGTTGCTGCAAATCTGTTGGAAAACCAGGGTATGTTTGTGTCTTTACATGAATAGATTTGTAATTGTCTTGTCTACTAACAATAATATAATCTGAGCCTATATCTAAAAAGGCACCCATCTCTTCAAGTTTACTTGTTAGCGATTCAATATGTTCAGGAATAATATTATCTACTTTCAAGTTTTCACCAACAGCAGCTCCTAAAATTACATAAGTACCTGCCTCAATTCTATCTGGTATTACTTCATGAAAACATTTTCCTAGATAGTCAACTCCCTCAATTTCAATACTTGAAGTTCCTGCTCCCCTTATTTTTGCTCCCATATTATTTAATAAAGTTGCAACATTCACTATTTCTGGTTCTTTAGCAGCATTATCTATAATTGTTTTACCTTTTGCTTTCACTGCTGCTAACATTATATTAATAGTTGCTCCAACACTAGCAAAATCCAAATAGATGTTATTTCCCATTAATTCATCAGCTTCGACAATATAACAATTATCTTTACTTGTCACCTTTGCTCCTAGTGCCTCAAAACCTTTTAAATGTAAATTAATTGGTCGGGCTCCAATAGAACAGCCACCTGGTAAAGACATAATAACTTTTTTATATTTACCTAATAATGCACCCATAAAATAATACGAGGCACGAAGTTTTTTTGCAAGAGTAGCTGGTATTTCTTTATTTTCTATTTCTTTTGAATCTATTACTATAGTTTCACTTGCTCTTTTAACTCTTGCCCCTAAAAATGATAATATTTCACACAACGCTTCTGTATCAGTAATGTCTGGTACATTACAAATAGTTACTTCCTCATCTGATAAAATTGCTGCTGGTATTAATGCTACAGCACTATTTTTTGCACCACTAACTCTGATGGTACCAGTTAATTTTTTTCCACCATTAATCTCTAATAACTTCATATATCTTACTCTCTTTCGCTATATTATATTACTATTTTTTATTTTGTTGATACCTATAAAGAAAATCAAAATGATTCCAAAGATAATTCTTACATCTATATAATAAATAAAAATACAGATTTTGTCAAAAAAAAGAAATTCAAAAACTGAATTTCTATTAATTATTTTTATTTTCTTCTTGATTTCTAATATTATCTTTAGGACAATCATCTTGAAGAGAAAACATTTCTTTTTCATTTACTGTTTTTGCACTAGGACATTTTTTTATTTGACCTATATCTTTTTGCTTATTATTTCGATTTTTCATTTTTACCTCCCTTAATACTATTAACAATATTTAAAAGTTTATACATTAAAAATTAAATATTTTATTCCTAGTATTAAAAGAATAATACTCCCCACAATGTTAGCAAATTTTCCAAATTTAATTGTTAATTTACGTCCAAAATCTAGTCCTAATTTTGTAAACAAAAAACTAAATATAGAAAATAATAACCCACATAAGATAATATTTTCTTCATGAAGTCCAAGCCCCATTCCCATTGAAAAACTATCAATACTAACACTAAAAGCAAACAACAATGCTTGATAAATTCCAGTAATACTAATTTTACTATTGTCTAAATCTTTAATGCCAAAAAGCATATCACAGGCTAATATTGTAAATATTATTCCAATTAATAAATCTGAATTGAGAATAAATGATTTTATAAGAAAAACACCAACTATACTCCCAAGAATTGGCATAAAAAAATGAAATATCCCCACCATAGTACTTAATAGATTAATCATTTTTTTTTCAATTTCTGATGTACCATAGATAATTGCTAAAGAGAAAGCATCCATACTCAAACTGATTGAAATAATTATTAATTGTCCTAAATTCATAGTGCCTCCTACTTTGAATTTATGTAGACGGTAATATACTTAGAAGTATTTTTCTAACATATCTTTGATATAAAAATGATATTCTACTTCTGTCTTATCATCTTCATCTAACAAACAAAACGGAGGAAATAAAACACACCACCAATTTTCACCTTGTCCTTCTCCTATTGTTACTACTAGTGATTCATAATATCCTTCTTTATAAACTATTCCTTTGTATTTCTTTTCAGGAAAGTAATTTAAACCATATTTTACTACATACATATTATCATCTTTATTAACTAATAAGGTGTTTTTAACTATTAAAGAAAATTCATTTTGATTAGCTTTTAATAATTTTCTAGTTTCTTCTATGGAACTACTATTTTTTAATAAAGTATTTAATTTTTTCTGTAAGTTATCTTTTACTTTGAGTTTTATTTCCTGGTCTTTTTTACAATTAGATTTAGCAATAACTCTAAATCTTATCGCTTCATCTGGAATTGTAATTTCCTCATTAAAACTTTTATAACTAGATAAACTAATAATAATTAAACTTATAAGAATTAGAATTTTTTTCATAAAAAAATCACCTTTCTTATTAATATTATTAGTGATTTTTTTATTTTTATTTAATTTTATTTCTAACAAATATCATTCTATTTCGACCATATAAATCTTTTTTACAAGTAACTATAGTTGACGGGAGATTCTTAGTTATTAGATTGGTGATTTCTTCTTTTTGACTTTCACCAATTTCGAAAGCAATTAAATACTCCTCATTCAAATATGGTTCAATGCCAGCTAATATTTTTTTATAAGAATCAAGTCCATCTTGACCACCATATAAAGCTAATGCTGGTTCATTATTTTTTACAATTTCTTCAATTGATTCATCATTTCTAATATATGGTGGATTGGAAACAATTATATCATATTTAGTAATTTCTAAATTAGAAAACCAATCACTTTCAATAAATGTAACATCAAGATTAAGATTATTGGCATTTAATCTAGCTACTTCTAAAGCTTCCTTTGATATATCTACTAGTGTTACCAAACTATCCTTTAAAATACTTTTAAGAGTGAGGCCTATTGCTCCACTACCACATCCTAAATCTAATATTTTAATTTTATCTTTATTCAAACTTTGAGCATACTCTACTACCTGTTCTACTAGCTCTTCTGTCTCAAAACGTGGTATCAATACATTTTTATTAACAATAAACTTGATTCCATAAAAATTAACATTACCAATAACATATTGAATTGGTTTATTTTCTTTTAAGGCTTCTAATGAATTTTTGTATAATTTTTCTATATTTTCATCCACTTTTTTATCTAGTATTGTTAACAATTCCAAAGGATTGACTTCTAAAAAAGAAGCAAGTAGCATTTTGGCATGAGCACTACTTGTTTTACTTTTTCCATAAACTATTAATTCTTCAACAGTCATTAGTCATCTTCACCAGCTAATTTTCTTCTTTGATCTTCCATTGTTAAAGCATCAATTATTTCATCTAATTGACCATTCATTACCCTGTCTAAGTTATTAGTGGTAAAACCAATACGATGATCTGTAACTCTGTTTTGTGGATAATTATAAGTTCTTATTTTTTCTGCTCTATCTCCAGTACCTATTTTACTTCTTCGCTCACTGCCTAATTCTTGATCATGTTTTTGTTGTTCTAAATCATAAAGTCTTGCTTTAAGAACTTTCATTGCTTGTTCTTTATTTTGAATTTGACTTCTTTCATTCTGACAAGTCACAACTGTATTTGTTGGTAAATGTGTAATTCTAACCGCACTATCAGTGGTATTTACTCCTTGTCCACCACAACCTGATGACCTAAATATGTCAATTCTTAAATCTTTTGGATCAATAGTTATATTAACATCTTCTGCTTCTGGCATTACTAGAACAGTAGCTGTTGAAGTTTGAATTCTTCCATTACTTTCTGTTACAGGAATTCTTTGTACTCTATGTGAACCACTTTCATACTTAAGTTTTGAATAAGCTCCTTGACCTTTTATCATAACTTCTATTTGACTAAAACCACCAGCTGTTCCTTCTACAGCATTAATTATTTCTGTTTTAAGTCCAATTTTTTCAGCATATCTTGAATACATTCTGAAAAGATCACCTGCAAAAATATTAGCTTCATCTCCACCTGCTGCTCCTCTTATTTCCATAATTACGTTTTTAGAATCATTAGGATCTTTTGGTATTAATAATATTTCTAATTGTTTCTCAATATTTTCTTTTTCTTCTTCAAGAGTTTTAAGTTCTTCCTTAGCTATTTCTTTTAATTCTTCATCATTTAACATTTCTTTTGTATCTTCAATAGACTCTAATACTTTTTTATACTTCTTATATTCAGTTACTACTTCTTCTAAATCTGCTATTTCTTTAGATATTTCTCTTGTTTTATTAATATTTTTTAGCACATCTTCACTCATTAATTCTGACTGCAACTGATTATATTTTGTAAGAGTAGCTTCTAATCTTTCTATCATCTAAACCAAGTCCTTTCTTTGTCTAGCTAATTATATCATAGCTCGAATATTCCTTGCAAATATTATATATAAAAAGAACTATTCATTCTCTAGTTCTTCTTCATCTACAACAACTAAGTCTTTTAAATCTTCATTAGGATCAACATAATCGTCATCATCATCAACATCACCAGAATCATAGTTATCTTCTTCTAATTCATCTGATAACATATCGTCTTTTGTATCTTCTGTTTCTTCTTCATCTTCTTCATCTTCATCATCCATTTTAGCAATTTTGTCAGATGTATGACGACTTCTCAAATCCCAACAACCATCTTCTAACATTATGAAACGTTTATCGGTGGTAAGTGATGTATAATAATCCCCAATTTTTTCTTCAAAAGTACTACCTGGAAGTTCTAATAAAGTTATAATGCTCTTAAAAAGTTCTGCAGTATTTTGTTTTCCTTGTTCTTCTAAAAGATAAAATGTAATATCTTTATTTGATAATAATTCTAATTCCTCTTTTTTCATTTTTGATAACTTCATTTTATTTCCTCCCATATTAAAGTATATTTCAAAATGAATACTTGCTTCTTAATCAAGTCATATAAACTTATATCATCTTTTATATGTAAATGCAATACTTTTTTATACTGTTTACATTTTTTCAGGGATTTCAATTCCCAAAATTGTTAATAGTTCTACATTTGTATCATATACATTTTTTGTTAAAAGTAACCAGTTTTCTTGAATATTTTTATTATTTTCTGTCAAAATATGACATTTTTCATAGAATTTACTATATGTACTAGTTAACTGATATAGATAATCTGAAATTACATTTAATTCTTTTGTATCATATGCCTTATGTAAGATTTTATTTTTATTTAATAATAAAGTTATCAGTTCTTTTTCTACTTCATCTGTTATAGAAGTATATTTTTCATAATTCAAATTATTTTCTTTAGCTTTCCTTAGTAATGATTTAATTCTAATAGTAGTATATAAAAGATATGGGCCAGTTTTCCCTTCAACATCAACAAACTTTTTAGGATCAAAAATATAATCTGTTGTTCTATTTGATAATAAATCAGCATATTTAATAGCTGCTACTGCTATTTGTTCAATTATTTCATCTTTATTTGATTCATTTTCTAAATTATGAGAATGAGCAGTTACTTCTTCTTTGACTTCTTTTAAAAGGCTTTTTAAAGACAATGCTCCACCATCTCTTGTTTTAAAAGGCTTTCCATCAGGTCCATTCATCGTACCAAAACCAAAGAAAGATAGTTTTGTATCATCACTAACTATTTTTGTTTTATGAGCCGCTCTAAATACTTGTTCAAAATAAAGACCTTGTCTTAAATCTGTTAAATACCACATTTCATCTGGATTAAAACGTTCAACTCTTGAGACCATAGTTGCTAATTCACGAGTAGCATATAAAGTAGCTCCATTGCTTTTAACAACTACAAGATCAGGCATAGGGGCTTTATCTGTATCTTCTCTAACTTCGATTACTTCAGCTCCTTCACTTTTTTGTAAATAACCTTGATTTCTTAAGTTTTCTATCATTGGCCCCATATAAGAATAGCAATCACTCTCACCTTCCCATAAATCAAAGTCAGTATTAAATTTTTTATAAACTTCTTTAATGTCCTCAATCGATATTTTCTTAATCTTATCCCATAAAGCAACATAACTAGGTTTTCCTTCTTCTAGTTCTTTCGTAATAAGTCTTACTTCTTCCATTATACTTTCATCTTCTTTAGCCTTAAGACTTGCTACTGGATATATCTCTTCTAAATCTTCAGCTGTTATTGGTAATTCATCCCAATTATCACTTTCTTCTTTAGTAAAATAATTAAGATTAGGATATCTATTTTTAATTTCATAAATAACCATTCCTGATTGTCTACCTATATCTCCAAAATGAACATCGCAAATTACTTCTTGACCTAATCTTTTAGTTAATCTTTTTAACGCTTCACCAATATTGGCACTTCTTAAATGACCAACATGAAGAGTTTTAGCTATATTAGCACCACCATAATCTAGAAAGATTCTTTTGTTTTCTAGTACATCAATATCCTTATCATCACTACTATAATAATTGTTAACAAAATTTATCAATACTTCTTCCTTTAAAGAAACATTAATAAATCCAACAGAAGCGATTATAATATTAGAAAAATAATCACTTTCTTCTAAAACCTTCTTCATATCTTCAGCTATAATCATCGGATTTTTATGTAAAATTTTAGCAAGGCTCATTGCATCATTTAATTGGTAATCACCTAAATCTTTACGTTTACTTTCCAATAAATTTACTTTTTCAATTGGAATATTTGCCTTATTCATTTTTTTTGTTAAATCTTCTTCTATTTGTTTAATTAAACTCATTTTAGTCCTCCCATTCTATATTATATTCGTGGTCAAAATCATTACCATCTATTCTATAAATTACTAAAAAGGAATTAATTCCTTCTTTTATTTGTTTTGTTTTCATTGAGACAGCCCCACTTTGCTTTGTTTCTTTTAAATATATTTCAAAGGAATTATTAGTATTCTCTAAAAATTTATAACTAAGTATTGCTTCGTTGGTTTCACGTAATAATATTTTTTCTTTTAAATAAATTGTTAATAGAGCATGTTCATCTTCATACTGAATTATTTGATTTTTCTTATCAAGACTAGCTTTGCCTTCATATATAAATTCTTCATTATTAGCAATCAATTTAGCTATTACTTTAACTTCTTTCATTTTATTTCCCTTTCATTCAGCTAATATTATAGCAACGAATTAAATTTCTTACAAGAATATTGTTATTTTTGGAAAGTTTGGACAAGATAAGTATAGGTGATGGTTATGAAATACATTAAAAAAGTAACTAAATTTACTATATTACTTGGACTATTATTTATTATTTTCAACATTGCTGCCTATTCTTATGCTTATTTATCACCAAAATTACAAATTAAAAGTGCTAATAAGTTTATGTTATTTGATCAAGATAATGAATTGTTTTTCCAAGGAAGTGGTGAGAATAAATGGGTAAGTCTAGATAATATATCAGATACTGTTATTAAAACTACTATTGCTACGGAGGATAAAAATTTCTACAAACATAAAGGGTTTGATTATTTAAGAATTATAAAAGCTATGTATGTTAATATTGTTTCAAGAAATAAAAGTCAAGGAGCTAGTACTATTACGCAACAATATGCTAAAAATTTATTCTTAGATTTTTCAAAAACTTGGAAAAGAAAATGGGATGAGATGTGGTATACCATCGAAATCGAAACGCATTATAAGAAAAAAGATATTCTAGAAGGTTATTTGAATACTATTAACTATGGACATGGAATGTATGGAATAGAGAATGCTAGTAAATTTTATTTTGGGAAAAAAGCAAAAAATTTAGATTTAGCAGAAGCAGCTATTTTAACTGGAATTCCTAAATCTCCTAGTAATTATTCTCCCCTAACTAATTATAATAAAGCGAAAGAAAGACAAGTTCTTATCCTCAAAAACTTATTAAAAGAAAAGAAAATTAGTAATGATGAATTTAATCAAGCTAGTAATGAAAAATTAAACTTTGTTGGAGAAAAAGAAAAAGAAGAGTTATCAACAGTTATGTATTATCAGGATGCTGTTATGAAAGAATTAAAATCTTTAAAAGAAATACCTAGTACTTTCCTAGAAACTGGTGGATTAAAGATATATACTAGTCTTAATATTAAAAGTCAAAAAGAACTAGAAGCTAATGTTAAAGAAATTTTAGGTGATGGTGAATTAGAAACAGCAGCGATTTTGTTAGATCCCCAAACTGGTGGTGTCAAAGCATTAGTTGGTGGGAAAGACTATACTAAGTCAGAGTATAACCGAGCAATATCCGCTAAAAGGCAAGTTGGTTCCACAATGAAACCTTTTCTTTACTATGCAGCTTTAGAAAATGGATTCACAGCTTCAACAACTTTCACTAGTGAACAAACAACTTTTACTTTTTCTAACAAAGATACTTATTCTCCCAAAAATTATAATGAAAAATATGGTAATAAGCCTATTTCAATGGCTACTGCTATTTCTTACTCCGAAAATATTTACGCTGTTAAAACACATTTATTTTTAGGAGAAGACACTTTAATAAATATGGCTAGACGAGTAGGAATCACTTCTAAACTTGATAAAGTACCATCGCTTGCGCTTGGAACTAGTGAAATTTCAATGTTAGAGATGGCTGGTGGATATGCTACTTTTGCTAACGAAGGTTACAAAGTAAAGCCACATTTTATTGAGAAAGTAGTAGATCAAGAAGGTAATGTTTTATATGAGGCTGATAATAAAAAAGAACTTGTTCTAAATTCTAGTTTAACCTTTATCCTAAATAATTTATTAACTGCTACTTATGACTCTGCTTTTATTGACTACAATTATCCTACAGCTATTAATTTGGCTTCTAAAATGACTCATACTTATGCTTTGAAAAGTGGTACTACTAACACAGATAACTGGTATATTGGTTACAATAAAGATGTTGTATCTTTAGTTTGGTGTGGTTATGATGACAATAGAGAACTAGAAGCTAAAGAATACAAATTTGCACAAAACATTTGGATAAAGTCAATTGAAAATTATATGGAAGGAAAAGAAGATAATTGGTATCAACCAAAAGATAATGTTGTTGGTGTTTTAGTTAATCCTATAACTGGTAAACCAGCTACTAAAAATGATACTAAAACTAAAATGATGTATTATATTAAAGGTACAGAGCCAACAATGACAGACCCTGTCTTTGACGAATTATTAACAGATAAGAAAGAAACTTAGGAGAATATTTTGGAAGAGAATTGTAATCTTCTTTTTTATTTGATATAATTCGTTTAGGATGTGATAGGATGATATACATTATATGTGGAATACTGTTTTTCCTTATTTTTCTTTTAGTAATAATATTTTTACATTTTAAAAAGAAATATAAGTTTTATTTATCAAAAGTATCTGAAGCTAATAACAATATTGAAATAATTATTGAAAAGAAAGTAGAGATTCTATTGAAAATAGCTCAAATCATTGATAAAGATAAGGTAAAGGAGTTAGAGGAATTTAAAGGAAAGAATTTAACTGGTCACCAATGCTATATAGAATTGAATTCCATTGGTAATAAGCTTTTAAAAGATACTGATGATGAAGAATATGAGTCTAACATGAAACTTGAAAATCTAATTAATCGTTTTGATGATAATGAATGTGACTTAAAAGGAGTATTGAAATATTATAATGATAATGCTGTAGAAATAAATAATTATAGACATAAATTTCCAAGTAATATTGTTGCTTTATTTTTGCATTTTAAAGAATTAGATATTTATAAGATTGAAAAAAGAGAATCTTTTGCTATTCTCTCTAAGTAGACCTAAAGGTCTTTTTATTTTTCTATGTTCCAATCTATTGGTTTTATTCCATTTGCAATTAAAAATTCATTAGTCTTAGAAAATGGTCTACTGCCAAAAAATCCATTATATGCTGAAAATGGTGATGGATGAGCAGATTCTAGAACTAAATGTTTAGGATTAGTTACCAATACCTTTTTTGCTCTAGCATAGTTACCCCAGAAAATAAAAACAACTGGTTCTTCTTTCTTATTTACTTCTTCTATTACTTTATCAGTAAACTTCTCCCAACCACGATGACTATGAGAAGCAGCTTTATCCTTTTCTACTGTCAGAACACTGTTTAATAATAAAACTCCTTCGTTAGCCCAAGGTAATAAACTATTCTTTTCTGGAAATGGTATTCCTAAGTCACTTTCTAATTCTTTAAAGATATTAATAAGACTTGGTGGCTTTCTTAAACCATCTCGTACTGAAAAGGAGAGTCCTTGCGCTTGGTCAACACCATGATAAGGATCTTGTCCTAAAAGAACCACTTTTGTATCTTTATAGGAGGTATTCCTAAAAGCATTAAATATTTCATTTTTTCTTGGATATATTTCTTTAGTATGATATTCACTATCAACAAATTCTAATAGTTCTTTAAAATAAGGCTTGTTATATTCTGTCCTTAAATATTCATCCCAATCATTACCTATCATTTTTTTCAACTCCTATTTATGATATTTTTCATTATTTCTGATTTTATATGTGCGATATAGTTGTTCTAAAAACATTATCCTAAATAACTGATGTGGAAAGGTTAATTTAGAAAATGACCATTTTTCTTTTGCCAGTTTATAGATATCTTGATGAAAGCCATTACTTCCCCCAATAATAAAAGTAATATTACTGCTATTCATTTCTCTAATTTCCATTAATTTAGCCAGTTCTAGTGATGTCATTTCTTTTCCTTTTACATCTAGTAAAATAATATAATCTTTTAAAGAAAGATGCCTCATAATAGCATCTTTTTCTATTTTTAAAGATTTATCTATCTCCTCTATACCACAATCTGCTACTTCTATAATGTTTAATTTTGTATATTTACTTATTCTTTTTTCATATTCTTTTATGGCATCAGTAAAATATTTCTCCTTGATTTTCCCAACTACTATTAATTTTATCATTTAACTTCAACTACCTCTCCTATTTCTTCTTGAGTTGCCACCAATATTTTAGGTCTATATTTAGTTTCTTCTATTGTTTTTTTAGTAGTATTAAATGCTAATTCTTTAGTGTTATTTGTTTCACTTATATGTCCTAAAATTATATATTTAGTTTTTTCTCCAATAAACTTCTCCAAATATGTGGCTGTTGCGCCATTAGATAAGTGTCCTCTATCGCTTAGTATCCTCTGTTTCAAATAGTATGGATAAGGACCAGTCAAAAGCATTTGTTCATCGTGATTACTTTCAATATAATATATTTCTCGGTTAGATAATAAATCATAATATTTTTCATTTATATAACCAGTATCAGTAATATAAACTAAACTACTTGAAGCAGTACTTATCAGAAAACCAACGGAACCAGGAGCGTCGTGAGAAGTATGAACTAAATCTATTGTAACATCCTTTATATGCATTTTATCATTATATAATTCTATTTTTTCTTTTGGTAATATCTCTTTTAATTCTTTGTACATTTCTTCTCTTATATATACAGGCACATTATTGTGTTTAACAAACACTTTTAATCCTTTAATGTGGTCAGAGTGAGTATGAGTAATAAGTAAAAAATCTATATCATCAATACTTCTATCAATTTCAGATAATCTTTCTAATAAATGTCTATAAGTTATTCCTATATCAATAAGAAAGCGAGTACCTCCTACTTCTATATAAGAAGTATTTCCTTTGGAACCACTCGCTAGTGTTATTATTTTCATTAAAATAAACTAAGTGGTTGTACGGAAGTTGAACCTCTTCGGTAAGGAAATCCCTTGAAAAGTCCAAAGTGTAAATGTGTGCCCGTTGCAAAACCAGTTTTTCCCATTGCACCTATTTGTTGACCAATAGAAACGTTCTGCCCTACTTTTACATATCTAGCAGACAAATGAGCATACATAGTATAATAACCATTATTATGATTAATTACTATATACTCACCATTATCCCATTTAGAACTTGATTGAACTACCACTCCATTATTAGCTGCATAAATTGGTGAACCATAACCACCGCCTATATCAACTCCATCATGAAGTGTTCCCCAACGATAACCATATGGACTATTAATTGTATATGGAGTTGCTGTAGGCCATTTCCAGTAACCTTCGACTTTTGTAGTACCAGTTATGTCTATACCAGATGAATAAGAATTTTGTTTTTTACCTTTCACTATAACTTCTTTTACTGGCTCTTTTAGTCGTTCGGTCGCACTTTCATTGATAACTGAACTTTCTACTTGACCATTAACCTTCTGTACTTTACTAGTAACTCTTTGAAGACCATTTGCTCCTTTTTGAGTTACCTCTTCAGTACCGACCATTTTGTTCTCATCATACTTAACTTCTGTTTCATATTTAATTTCTTGATCAAAAACTGTATGATCTATTTCCACTAATCTAAATTGTGGTTTAATAATATTGATTGTTACTTGTTGTCCTGTAAATAATAGACTATTTTCATCTTTAAAAGTTGGATTAGCAATTAAAAATTCTTCATTAGATAACTTATTATTAAATGCAATATCGCTAATTGTATCACCATCTTGAACTGTATATTTTTGATGTTCATCTAATGTTCCAAATAATAAGTATCTACTTAAATCATCTACTTTCTCATAGATTGTTTTATCCACTGGAATTTTCGTATTTTTTACAGTTATTTTATTCTCTATATAAACATTTTCTATAATTGTACCAGTATCTTTGATTTCCTTTTGCTTGTTATTCAAATATTTTTCATAATCATCATTATTTACAAATGACCTGACAGTCTTGTCCATTGCTTCTGTAAAAACTGTTTTATCAAGAACATAAATCATCTGATCTACACCTTTTTGAGTTTCTCCTTGTTCATTTATACTGTCTATACCCTTGATTTTTATGGCATAACCATTAATGGTAAAAGATTCTAAATCTTTAATCTTTTCATATATTTCTTTAGTTGTAGATATTTTTTCTTGATAAGTAATTTCTTTAATCACTTTTAAATCTTCGGGTGCATATACTTTATCTACTTTATACTTATTTTTTATTTTTTCTTGTTCTTTATCAATATATTGTTCTAATTCCTCTTTATTTTCAATAAGTCCCAAAGAAGTTCCTTTTAAATAAACTCGATAAACATCTTGTGGATTTTTAGCTTTTGGTGATGGAATATATAAAACTAATGCTGCACTAACTGCAAGAGCAATGCCTATTATTAATATTTTCTTCCCCATTCTATTCCTCCTCTTCTGGACCATTTGTCATATTAAGAAAAGTTGAAGTGTCTTTTTTAAATAACAATTGAATTGTTGCTTGAGGACCATTTCTATGCTTGGCAATGATAAATTCGCTAACACTGGTAGCATCTTTCTTTGCTTCTTTATTATAATAATCATCTCGATATAAAAATCCTACCAAGTCTGCATCTTGTTCAATAGAACCAGACTCGCGTAAATCTGAAAGCATAGGCCTTTTATCTTCTCTTCCCTCAACGCTACGTGACAACTGAGCTAAAGCTATTATTGGAATATGAAGTTCCATAGCTAGAGTCTTTAAACTACGCGAAATATCTGCTACTTCTTGTTGTCTATTACTTCCATAATTCTTTCCACCAGAAATTAATTGTAAGTAGTCGATAATTACCAAATCTAGTCCGTCACTAGAACTTGCTAACCTTCTACATTTAGCTCTTATCTCTCCAATAGTTATTCCAGGAGTATCATCTATGTATAGTTTAGCTTTTGATAATTGTGTCGTAGCTTCGTTAAACCTTTTCCAATCCTGATTTAACAATTTACCAGTTCGCATTTTATAACCTTCTATTTGCCCAAGTGATGAAATAATACGATTAGCTAACTGACTAGCACCCATTTCTAAGTTGAATACTGCGACGGTATTATCAGAATGAGTAGTTACATAAGTAGCAAGATTTAGAGCAAAAGCAGTTTTCCCCATACCAGGACGTGCTGCTATTATTATCATTTCATTTTCATGCAAACCAGCGGTTAACTTATCAAAATCATACCAACCAGTGGCTATTCCAGTTATTTCTCCTTTAGATTCTGATAATTTTTCAAGATCTTCTTGTGTCTTAATTAGTATATCTTGAATACTTTGAAATTCACCACTTTTTCGATTCTTTGCTATATTTAATATTTGTTTTTCTGCTAAATCTAAAATATCATTAACATTTTCTTCTTGATTATAGCCCAGTGTTGCTATGTTGGTTGCAGTATCTATTAGTCCTCTTAAAAGTGAAGTCTTTTCTACTTCTTGAATATAATAATCTACATTACTAGCAGTTGGAACAAATTCAACTATTTCAGTTAAATAAGATACACCTCCTGCATCTGTTAAAGAATTCATCTTAGTTAGTTCTGTCGTAACTGTTGTTAAGTCTAATGGTATCTTCTCTTCATGTAAGTTTTGAAAAGCCTTAAAGATTTTTGCATTTCTTAAATCAAAAAAGCTTGATTCAGTTAAATTTTCTATTGCTAAAGTAGCAGCTGATGATGATAGAAAACAAGAACCTAAAACACTCATTTCTGCTTCTTTATTATTAGGTAACTCTCTTAAGGCCATTTTGCCCTCCTTACTTTACTAAATGAATTTTAATGATTGCGCTAACTTCCTTATGTAGTTCTATTACCACTTTATGAAATCCTAAAGAAGCTAAGGAATCTTCTAATTTAATTTGATTTTTTTCTATATTAAATTCATTTTCCTTTAATTTTTCTTTAATTTGTTTTTGACTAATACTTCCAAAAACGCGATCTCCTTCGCCTGTTTTTACTTTAAAAGTTAATGTCATTTTTTCTAATTTTTTCTTTATTTCAATTGCTTCTTGTTTAGCATTATCATAATCTTCTTTTCTTTGTGATTGTTCCTTTTTTAGTTTTACTATGTTTTCCTGATTGGCAACTACTGCAAGATTTTTCTTCATTAAATAGTTTATGGCATAACCATCTTTTACTTCTTTTATATCATCTTTTTTTCCTACACCTTTTACATCTTGACAAAAAATCACTTTCATTATTCTTCCTCCTTTATAGCTTGATTTAATTTTTCTATTACTTTACTGATTGGAACATTTTCAAATTGAGCTGCTCCCCCCATTTTATCTCCTCCACCACCTAATTTAGATAAAATATTAGCTATACTTTTCTTACCAATACTTCGGCCACTAACTGATGTCATATTATTAGAAGTTTTTGCTATTACAAACGACAACTCTATGTCATTAAAAAATAATAAAGTATCAGCTATTTTTGCTAAATCTTCTCTTCGATATATGGCATAACTACTTCCTTTAGCAATTGCTATTTTATCATTAATTACTTGAACATTGGTAATCAATTTTTGACGTTCCATATAATCTTTTAAGTCTTGTTTCAATAGATATTGAACTTTAGTGGTACTAGCACCTAAACAAGATAAATAATAGGCACTATAATATGTTTCATTGTTAGTTTTTAATGTAAAGTTATTTGTATCTAAAACTATTCCAGATAATAATAAAGTAGCATAATATGGATCTATTTGTGAATTATATTCCTCTATTAGATTAGTTATCATTTCACATGTACTTGATACTGTATTGTCAATTATTCTATTACTACATTCGATTGAAGTTTCACCAAGTTCGTGATGATCTATTATAACAATTTGTTCATCATTAAACAAAGAAACAACTTCATAATTTTGAACTAATTCTTTCTTATTGGTGTCTAGAATAAATAATAGATTTCTTTTTTTACGTAGATAAAGATTCTCTTCTACCTCTTGACCATTAATTATCTGTAAACATCCGTCCAGTTCTCTCAAAACTTTTTCCACACCTAATTCGTGTTCTTTATCGTTTATTATTAGATAACAATTTTTCTTTTGCTTTTCTAGAATTGAATATAATCCTATCGAACTACCTAACGCATCTAAATCTAAGTTTTTATGAGCCATTATAAATATAGTCTTAGCACCTCGAATTAATTTTTTCAGTTCTTTTTTCTTTTCATTAATTTTCAAAACAACCACCTCTATTCGATTTTAAAAAAAGAAGATGTTAATTCTTCTTTATAAAATTACAGTTATAATATATCATTTTTAGCCTCAAAAATCAAACCATCTAAAGTTTTTTTGCAAAGTATTAATTATAAAAAAAGGTTGAAAACTAATCAATTTTCAACCTTAAGTATTACTTTGTGAATGGTAATAAAGCTATTTGACGTGCTCTCTTAATTTCATTAGCAATGACACGTTGATGTTTTGCACAAGCACCTGTAACACGACGAGGTAAAATTTTTCCTCTTTCGTTAACGTACTTTTTAAGAATATCAACATCTTTATAATCAAAATTTTTACCTTGACACATTAAACATACTTTTTTCTTTTTACGATAAAATTCTGCCATAAATTAACCTCCTTTTTAAAATGGTAATTCATCATCATTTATCTCGATATTAGAACCAAATTCAGCATAAGGATCACTTGATATATTAGTTCCTGCTGGTGAAGTTGGTGTTGCACTAAAATCATAAGGAGTTGCTTCAGTTGAATTCTGTTGATTATTAAAATTTGTAGATTGTGTTGTTGGCATTGATTGTGATACTTGTCCTTGCGAATTATCCTTTCTTGAGCCAACAAAATCAATATTTTCTACAATCACTTCTGTAACATAACGCTTTTGACCGTTCTGATCATCATAGTTTCTAGTTTGAATTCTTCCTTCAACTGCTACTTGACTTCCTTGAGATAAATAATTTTTTACTGTTTCTGCTAATTTTCTCCAAACAACACAATTAATAAAGTCTGCTTCTCTTTCACCACTCTGATTAGTGAATGGACGATTTACAGCAAGACTAAATGTTGCTACCGGAGTATTACTACCAGTATAACGTAACTCAGGGTCTCTTGTTAAACGACCTATTAAAATTACTTTATTCATAGTTACCTCTTTTTCTAGTCTTCTTTACGAATAATTAAATGACGTAAAATATTTTCATTGATACCAGCTAAACGGTCGAATTCTTTTACTGCTTCGTGTGAAGCTTCTACTACGAATAAGAAATAATAACCATTCTTATATTTCTTGATTTCATAAGCTAATTCTCTTTGACCCATTGCTTTTTCTTCAACAAATTTAGCTTCTAAGTTTGTCAATACCTTTTTTAAGTTGTCTGCTTCTTTTTTTATTGCAGACTCTTCTAAATCTGGCTTAACAATAAACATGATTTCATACTTATTCATTATTACACCTCCTTTTGGACATACGACCTAACTTTTGTTAGATAAGGAGTATTTAAATACTCGACTGTATTATAACAGAACTTAACTTTCCTGTCTAGACTAATACATATTTTTTTACAAAAAGTATGTATTTACCATCTTATACATTCTTCCTGCTTCACAGAAATTTCTTTCTCCACAGGCTTAAATTCGGACAAGTGATGCCCTATAATTTTTGATTTTTATTATTACATATATAATTTGTTGCTAGGTCTACATAATAATTATATACATCAAATAACTTTTTTTATTTAGGATTAATTATTAAATCTAAAATGACAAATATCTCCATCTTGCATTATGTAATCCTTGCCTTCTATTCTAGCTCTTCCTGCCTCTCTAGTCTTTAACTCACTACCATATTCTACTAGATCACTATAACTAATAACCTCTGCTTTAATAAAGCCTTTTTCAAAATCTGTATGAATAATACCTGCACATCTCTTAGCGGTCATTCCTTTTTTAAACGTCCAAGCACGCACTTCATCTTTTCCCACAGTAAAATAAGTTGCTAATCCTAATAAATCATAAGTAGTTAAAATTAGTTGTTCAAGACCACTTCTATCCAAACCTAGTGCTTCTAACATATCTTTTTTGTCTGCTTCATTTAGTTCACTTAGTTCTTCTTCTATTTTGGCACATAATACAACTACAGAAGCCCCCTCTTTCTGGGCATACTCTTTCACTTCTTTTACATAATTATTATCATCTAATCCTATCATACCTTCATCTATATTTGCAACATAGATAATAGGTTTTATTGTCAAGAAATTATAAGATTTCAATAACGTTAATTCATCATCTTTAAAATCAATATGCCTTATTGGTTGATTTGATTCCAAAGTTGCTTTAATTTTTTCTAATAACTCATATTCTAATTTTTCTTGCTTATCTTTGCTCATTAGTGCTCTTTTACTAATTTTTCCTAAACGATTGGTTACCATTTCTAAGTCACTAATAATCAATTCTAAATTAATAGTTTCTAAGTCCCTTATTGGATCAACATTTCCATCAACGTGAATTATCTTTCCATTATCAAAACATCTTACTACTTCTACAATAGCATCTGTTTCTCTTATATGTGACAAAAACTTATTACCAAGTCCTTCTCCCTTACTAGCACCTCTAACAAGTCCAGCTATATCTGTAAATTCATAACTTGTTGGTATTGTTTTTTTTGGCTCATACATTTCTGTTAGTTTATCTAAACGAGTATCCTTAACATTAACTACTCCAACATTTGGGTCAATAGTAGCAAACGGATAATTTTCTGCTAAAATATGCTGATTAGTAATCGCATTAAATAAAGTACTTTTACCTACATTTGGTAATCCTATAATTCCTGCTTTTAAACTCATAAATAAAACTCCCTCCAAAATAAAAAGAAAATATCATAATTTCCTTTATTATTTTAATCTAATTAATACAAATTGTCAAAGTTATAATGTTGGATATACTGACGGTCCAATTGGTAAACCTATTAAATACCAGCCGATTGTTAACAAAATCCAAGAAATAGCTATTATTGTAAAATATGGCATTACATAGGCGATTGCTTGATGAATTGTTATTGGCTTAGACTTATCTTTATTATAAATATTTAAGTAACCTATATAAATAGCAAATGAAGCCAACAATGGAGTAATACCAGCCGTCATAGAACTTCCTGCTCTTAATATAAATTGAGCAAATTGTGGAGAAATATTTGCTTGCATCATTGCTGGTACCATAACAGGAGCGAAAATCTGCCACTTACTCGACGGTGTTGTAACAAATAAATTTGCAATGGCAATTAGTATTAAAGAAAATATTATCAGTGGAAAACCATTAAAAGATATACTTCCCAAAATATTGGCAGCCCATATTGCAACAATTGTTCCAATATTTGTTTCTTTAAATATTGAAATAAACTGGCTAACTACAAATAAAAGCATGACCATCTCAGCGCTAGAAGAAAACATTTTTTCACAGCCATATATTAAACTTTTATCATTTTTTATTGTTTTAGCACCTACTCCATATGCAATACTGGTAAGAATAAACAATAAGCTTACCATATAAGTAAAACCATCCTGAAAATAGGAATTTGTACCAAATAATTGACCAAGATAGGTATCTTCGCTCATATCAAGAAGCATTCCACTTGATGGTAAGTTTGGTATTATCATATAAATAAACGCTATTATAACAATACCACTGGTTATTAAAGCATATCTAAGACCAACTTTTTCCTTTTTCTCTTTAGCGATTCTTTCTTGTTCTACTGCTTCTTCATCTAACACCTCAAGTTCTTCAGTCTTTGTTTCATCACAATTATCTTTATATCTACCAAGTCGTTTTACTACAATATTTTCTACAATAATTGTTCCTATAAGAGACAATATTATCGAAAAAGCAACTATTATAAATAAATTTGAAGTTAAACTTATATGAATATTCTGATCAATTAATCTAGCTGCTGACGTAGTATAAGGGATTAGATTCACCTCAGTGGAACCAACAAATAAACTTATTGCTGAGCCAAAACTAACTCCACAAAAAGCTGCTACTATTCCTGCAAATGGATTTCGATTATTTGCTTTAAATATTATTGCGGCTAACGGTATCAATAGGACATATCCTATATCATTTATCAAAGATGATACTGTAGCTAAGAATATAATTATAAAAGTAACAATCTTTTTATCAATTTTTTTAACTTTTCGTTCAATAAATGTATCAAGAAAACCTGTTGATTGAGAGACAGACAAACCAATCAATGTAAGAATTAACATTCCAAATGGCGCAAAAGATAAAAAGTTACGTAAAGCATTACTAAATATAAATTTCATCCCATCAAATGTTAACATATTTTTAACAGTAACTAGAACACTTTCAAGTTCATAGTTTGCTGTATTTACCTTACTATATGTGCCTTGCATTTGTAAAGCTGACAAAATAGTACTAAGTAATATTGTTATTACAGTTAAAAAAATGAAAACTGTGATAGGATGAAAATAGAATTTTTTAAGTTTCAGTTTTTTCTTATCCTTCATTATTTTCCTCTTTTTCTTTCTTAATCTTTTTATTAAGATCTACTCTAGGTATTAGTATAGTTCTACCACAATGACAACATTTTAATTTAATATCAACTCCCAGTCGAATAACTTCCCACTCATTTGTTCCGCAAGGATGACCTTTTTTTAAAATCAGTTTAGTTCCAATTTTATAATTGTTATTCATTATGCACCTCTATTTGTGGATATGGTATCTTTATTCCTGCTTCATCCAAAGCTAATTTAAAGTCTTTTTTCATTTTTCTTTCAACTACAAAGTTTTTATTTGACTTAGTTTTTAGAACTACTCTATAAACTACAGCAGAGTCATCTAACTTTTCAACTCCCCATAGTTCACATTTTCCTTTCAAATTATCATACGTTTTATTTATTGTTTCCATAGTTTTATTTATTACTTGTTCTACCTCAGTTAAATCACTTTCGTAACTAACCGAAATATCTACAACTGCTAATGAAGGATTTAAACTATAATTAATTACTTCATTGATAGTATGATTAGATATGATTTTAACTGCGCCTTTATAGTCTTTAATTCTAGTTGTCTTTAATCCCATTGCAATAACATCACCACGGAAACCATTTATAGAAACATTATCACCTATTTCAAATTGATCTTCTAACAAGATTGCCATACCTGCTAAAAAGTCCTTAGCAATATCTTGAAAAGCTAAAGACAAAACTGCTGTTGCAATACCAAGTCCTGCAAATATTTTACTTACATCTATATGATAAATTGAAAGAATTAAGAGAATTGTTATTATAATAATTAAATACTTAACAACATTTATTATTATACTTTTTGATGTTTCTAGCTTTCTTTTATGTTTTGATGAAACGTTATTTTTAAGAAGAATTTGCTGTAAAATAAAATTTATAAATCTGTATATAGTATATGAGATACCAACATATATCAATGGTTTTAATATATAGATAAAAGCATCTGTTTCCAAAAATTCTTTCATTTATTCACTTCCTCACATTTCTAAAAAAAACTTATTATTTATCAAGTTGCATTATTTCTAATAGTCTAGTTAAATCAGCAGCATTTTCAAATTTAATTTCTAATTTATTTTTCTTAATTCTTACTTTAGTTCCTAATTTATCACACAAAGTGTTTTCGATATAGCTATATTCTGATCCTTCTCGTTCTTTACGCTTAATTTCTTTCTTTCGTTGAAAGTCTATTGGAGAATTAGTAATATCTTCTAACTGTCTCACACTTAATTTTTTTTCTATCACATCATTAGCAAGTTTTTTGATTTGTTCTTTATCTTCTAATTTACTTAAAATTCTTGCATGTCCCATAGAAATATCTTTTGTTAAAATCATATCTTTTACTTCTTCTGGTAAATTAAGTAAACCCATCATATTTGTTACATGACTACGACTTTTTCCAACTTTTCTTGCTAATTCTTCTTGAGTTAGATTTAAGGATTGTTGAATTTTTTTATAGGCAAGTGCTTCTTCCATTGCATTCAAATTTTCTCTTTGTAAATTTTCCAAAAGAGCTATTTCCATCATTTCTTCATCAGAAAATTCTTTTACTATCGCAGGTATTTTATCTAATCCTGCCATTCTACTAGCTAAAACTCTTCTCTCTCCTGCTACTATTTCGTAACCTTTAATACTTTTTTTTGCTATAATAGGTTGAAAAACTCCATATTCTCTAATTGATGATGACAATTCTTGTAATGCCTCTTCATCAAATGTTCTTCTTGGCTGATAAGGATTGCTACGTAAATCATCTAAGTTAAGTTCTACGATTTCATTTTTTGGAGTATTTTCTATTATTTTTTCTTCCACTTTGTTGATATCTATTTGTTCAGTATTGAATAGTTCTTCTAAGCCTTTTCCTAAAGCTCTTCTTTTAGTTTCCATTTCTATCAATCACTTCCTTTGCTAAGTTTAAATAGGCTTCGCTTCCCTTGCTCTTAGGATCATACACTATTATTGGTTCACCATGACTTGGTGCCTCTGTAAGTCTAATTAATCTTGGTATAATTGTATTATATACTTTTTCTTTAAAAAATTTTCTTATATCATCTACAACTTCAAATCCTAAGTTAGTTCGTGAATCTAACATTGTTAGTAAAACTCCTTCTATATCAAGATTAGGATTTAATTGCTTCTGGGCTAACCTTATTGTATTTAGTAATTGCATTATTCCTTCTAGAGCAAAAAACTCACATTGAACTGGAATAATTACAGAGTCGCTTGCTGTTAAAGCATTAGTAGTAATAAGTCCTAAAGATGGAGGGCAATCAATAATAACAAAATCAAAATTATCTCTAATATCTTCCAAGTGCTGCTTTAATTGTGCTCCTTTAGCAAAGCCTGGTTCTTGTTGACTTTTTTCTAATAGTTCAATATCGAGTCCTGCTAAATTAATTGTAGCTGGTAATACATATAATTGTTTATATTTTGTTTTAATCATTGCTTCTAAGCAACTGCATCTACCAGTTAAAACATCATAAATACTGTTATTTATATCGCCCTTATTTATTCCTACACCAGTTGTGGTATTACCCTGTGGATCTAAATCAATTAATAAAACCCTTTTTCCAAAATAAGAAAGTGAAGCAGATAGGTTAATGCTTGTAGTTGTTTTTCCTACTCCACCTTTTTGATTTACTAATGATATGACCTTTCCCATTTTTATCACTCTCTTCTTTTCATAACTCTTCTTAATTGTATCAAAAATAGTTTACTATGAAAATAAGTTTTAGAGAAAAAAGTAGATTTCTCTACTTTAACTATTCCTCTTTTTTAGCTATTTTAATAACTATCTGGTAGTTCTTTTCAAAATTCATTTCTTCACTTTCTACTTTAAATCCTGAAAGTTCTATTTTCTTAACAGCATCACGTACTGTATTTAAGCAACCATTAAAATCAAGGCTTGGCTTTTCCTGAACTGTTTCAATTTTCTTACCCATAATTTTCTCAACATCGTCAGAAAAAATAGGATTATGTGCAAACGGATTATTATAAGTATCTAAGTATGGAACATCCATTTTTTGTTCTTGTGATTTAGTATTTGAAACATTTGCTGTTAACAAAGAATCTGCTGCATTAGGTATTGAAGTAGAATTATCCTTTGCTAATAACAATGAGTCAAGGGCTGACTGACCATCTGTAGTCTGAGTAGAGGATGTAGTATCTGGTTGAAAAAACTTGAAATTTCCAGTAGGTTCTTGAATATTATTATCTTGGGTATTTGGTGTAGTTTTTAATAAACTATCCATATTAGCCATTGAATTATTGTTAGTAATATTAATATCTCGAGCATTATTTCTAAGCTCATCTAAGTTAATTTCAGAACTAGCTGTACTTTTCAACAATGGATCTTGAATATCAGCTACTTTTTCATCACTATAATCTATAAACTTAGGTGGTGTACTATAATCTATTCCAATATCTGATTCTTTTTGTTCAGTAACTTGATTAGCAGAAGATATAGGTGCTGAAAATTGATTTTGATTTACATTATTAGTAAGTTGTAAATTTAAATCTGGCAACATGTTATTACTATTTTCATTAATAGGTACTGGTTCTTTCTTTAAAAGTTTTTCTAAGTCAGCAGTATTTAACTCTTGTTTTGGCTTTGGATTAATTTCTTCTTCTAATTCACGAACTGTCATTTTATTAGTAATTATTTTATCAAGTAATTTCTTCTGTTTTTCAACATCTTCCACTGATAGTAATGCTCTTGCATGACGTTCTGAAATTTTTTCTTTTAATAAAGCATCTTGAACAACATCAGATAAAGATAGTAATCTTAATTTATTAGCCACTGCACTTTGACTTTTACCCATTGTTTTTGCTAATTCTTCTTGAGTCATTTGATCTAATTCTAGTATTTTTTGATATGTTCTTGCTTCCTCAATTGGATTTAAATTCTTCCTCTGTAAGTTTTCCAAAAGAGCTACCTTACTACTTTCCTTGTCATCTAAATTTCTAACTATTGCTGGTATTTTAGTAAGACCTGCTAATGCACTAGCTTTATATCTTCTTTCTCCTGCTATTATTTCATATTTATTTCCAATATTACGAACTATTATTGGTTGAATAACACCATGCTCTTTTATAGAAACAGCTAATTCTTTTAGAGCTCTCTCATCAAATATTTGTCTTGGTTGAAATCTATTTGGAATTATATCATCTAAGTATAAATAAACAACTTCATTTTCATTATTCTGCATTATGATCCCTCACTTATTCTTTCTAATCTTCCTATGCTATCATTATAACATCAAAATAGTAATTAATCTAGCGATTAATTACATTTATTTTCAATCATACTTATTCAATCATACTTAATTATTATTTATAAATTAAAATACTAATTTTTATATTTTACTTTTAAAATAGTTCTTACACTATTTTCTTTTGGTAAATTAAATTCTACTTTTTTTTCCAATATATAATTTTTATTTTTAATTATAGGAATGGCGATATTTAATTCTTCTGATACATTTCCTTTCATAGCGATGAAAGAACCATCCTTCTTAACTAATGGCATAGTCCAGGACAACAATTTTGATAAGTTTGCAACTGCTCTTGCCGTTACTATGTCATATCTATTTCCTTTTTTTGCTAAGTCTTCTGCTCTAATATGGATAGCTTCGATTTTTTCTAAACCTAACACATTAATTACTTTATTTAGGTAATTAACTCTTTTCTGTAGAGCATCAACTAAAGTTATTTTAACATCACTAAAAAATATTTTTAAAACTAAACCTGGAAAGCCAGCCCCTGTTCCTACATCGCATAACGTTTCTATTTTAGAAAAATCGCAAACTTTAACAATAGTTAGACTATCATAAAAATGTTTTAAATATACATCATCTTTTTCAACTATTCTTGTTAAATTCATCACTTTATTTTCTTCAATCATCATTTCATAAAGTTGATTTAATTTCTTTAATTGTTCTTTTGTAGGAAAAAGTCCTAACTTTTTTATTTGTTCTACAAATTCTGCTTCAGTCATTTTTTCTTTCTTCCTTTTTTAAATAAACCATTATTATAGCAATATCAGCAGGATTAACACCACTTATTCTACTAGCCTGTCCTAAAGTTTCTGGTTCTACTTTCTTTAATTTTTCACGAGCTTCACTTGCAATGTTTTTAATATCATCATAAGAAATATTAGCTGGTATTTTTATTCTTTCTAAATCTAATAATTTTTTTGTATCTTTTTCTTGTTTTTTGATATATCCTTCATATTGAATCATTATTTCTACTTCTTCTTTTTCAGATTCATTATAGGGAAAATCTTTAAATTTTTCTACACTGGCAAATGATAATTCTGGTCTTTTTAATAGTTCATAAAGTGTTAATCCATCTTTAATAGGAGAAGTACCCATATTTGCAAGTAAAGTGTTAGTCTCTTTTGTAGGTGTTATTTTTGTTTCTTTTAGTATTACTTTTATTTCTTCAATATGTTGTTTTTTTAAGAGGAATTTTTGATATGTATCATCATCTATTAATCCGATTTGATGACCATATTCTCTTAATCTTAAGTCAGCATTGTCATTTCTTAATAATAATCTATATTCTGCTCGAGAAGTTAAAAGTCTATATGGATCCTTTACACCTTTAGTAACTAAATCATCTATTAGAACACCTATATAAGACTCGCTTCTATTTAAAACCAATGGATCTTTTCCTTCAACTTTCAAGCTGGCATTAATTCCTGCCATCAATCCTTGACCAGCTGCCTCTTCATAACCACTTGTTCCATTTATTTGACCAGCCGTATAAAGACCTTCTATTAATTTTGTTTCAAGACTACGTTTTATTTGTTTAGAATCAATAGCATCATATTCAATAGCATAAGCATATCTTAATATTTTAGCGTTTTCAAGCCCTTCTAAACTATGAACTATCTCTTCTTGAACATATTCAGGCATACTGGTAGAAAAACCTTGTAAATATATATCATCATATGATAGACTTTCTGGTTCTAGAAATAATTGATGACGTTCCTTATCTTGAAATCTAACTACTTTATCTTCAATTGATGGACAATATCTTGGCCCTATTCCCTCAACATAACCACCATACATACTTGATTCTTTCAAATGCTTTTTAATTATTTCATGAGTCTTGCTATTGGTATAAACAAGGTGACATGGAATTTGATAATGATATGCTAAAGCATCTGTATTATCATAAGAAAAAGTTAAATCTTCAGAACTACCATTTTCTACCGCAACTTTACTAAAATCTATACTACTTCTCTCTATCCTTGGTGGAGTTCCTGTTTTTAATCTCTTGATTGTAAAACCTAATTCTTTTAATTTAATACTTAAAAACTTACTTTCTTTTTCACCATGTGGTCCTTCTGATTTTTTATTACTTCCTATTAAAATAGAACTTCTTAGATAAGTACCAGTAGTTAAAATTACTGCCTTTGCAGCAATTTTTGTCCCATCAGCTAACACTACACCATTGACTTTTGCTTCTTCAATAACTAAATCTTCAACAAATCCTTCTTTTAAGTCTAAATTCTCTTGATTTTTCAAAGTTTTCTGCATTTCTTTTTTATATAAAACTTTATCAGCTTGGGCTCTCAACGCCTGAACAGCTTTTCCTTTTTTTGTATTTAAAACTTTCATTTGAAGAGAACTTTTATCTGTATTTTTTGCCATTTCTCCACCTAATGCATCTATTTCCCTTACAACTATTCCCTTTGCTGGACCTCCTATTGATGGATTACAAGGCATATCAGCTATATTTTCTAAATTTCCACTTATTAATAATGTTTTGTGTTTTTTTCTAGCACATGCAAGAGCTGCTTCACAACCAGCATGACCTCCACCTACAACAATAATTTCATAATTCATTTTTATCACTTCCCTACACAAAAATTTTCAAATAAAGTATCTAACAGTTCTTCATCATACACTTCACCAGTTATGGTGCCTAATTCTGTTAATACTTCTCGTAAGTCGATTTCAATAAGATCAAGTGGTATGTCTTTTTCTAGATTACTGTTTATTTTTACCAAAATTTCAAGTGCTTTAGTTGCACAGTTTAATTGTCTATTGTTTGATAAAAATGCTTCAGTTTCTTCTAGTCTATCAAGAGAAAACATTTTTACGATTTCTTGCTTTAATGAATTAACCCCTTCCAAGGAATTCGTATTAGTATAAACTATATGAGAAAAAGAAAAATCAGTATTTTTTAGTTTCCTAGGCAAATCGTCTTTATTTAACACAATTATTGTTTTATCTTTATCAAGTTTTTCTATTATTTCATTATCCTCTGTTGACAAATTTTCATTAACATTAAAAACTGCTAAAACTAAATCAGCTTCACCCAATAATTCTAAACTTTTTTTTACTCCTAGTTGTTCAACAACATTATCCGTTTCTCTTATTCCAGCAGTATCTATTAATAATAGCTCTACTCCATTTATAAATACAGTTCCTTCTACTATATCTCTAGTTGTTCCCTCAATATCGGTTACTATTGCTTTATTTTGATTAATTAGTGTATTTAATATACTACTTTTGCCAACATTTGGACGTCCAACGATGACTGTTTTTATACCATTTCTTACTATTTGATGAGATTCACTTTCTTCAATTGTTCTTTTTAACTTTGGAATCAGTTTCTCTATTTCTGTTGCTATATCTTTTTTTGTAACTTCTTCAATATCATAGTATTCTGGATAATCTATATTAACCTCTATATTAGCAATTAGTTTTTTTAACGGTTCTCTAAATGAATGAATATATTGTTTTAAGCTTCCTCCTAAAGAATTCATAGCTAATTTTCTTTGCTCATCACTTTTACTTTCAATTAGGTCCATAACGGCCTCAGCTTCGGTTAAGTCTATTCTACCATTTAAAAATGCTCTTTTTGTAAATTCCCCTCTATCAGCTGCTTTTACTCCTAACTCTTGAAGTAACGAAAAAACTGTTAAAGTTGTATTTATTCCACCATGACAATTTATCTCTACTACATCTTCTCTAGTAAAAGTTTTTGGTGCTCTCATTACTGTTACTAATACTTCATCAATCTTTTCATCACATTTTACAATATATCCATAATGAATTGTATGTGACTTAACTTTTTCTAAATCTTTTCCTTTAAATATTTTATTAACTAATGGAATCGCATCTATACCACTTACTCTAATAATCGAAATAGCTCCTACTCCTAATTTGGTAGCTATCGCTGCTATTGTATCATTTTCATAACTAATCATTTTTTATATACTTTCTCCTTTTTATTCTCATTTATTCCTAATATTTTTTGAGCATCTATACCATAAAATGCTTCTCGAATTCTTAAAGGTATATTCAAATTTTCATTCATCAAATATTCTTTGTTTATTTCAAAAAATCTGAGTTCTGGTCGTATTACAATACCTGGTATGTTATAATGATCTTCTAACTTTTTCTGTGTTAAAAAAGGACAAATTTCTTCAAAATCAATAACTGAATAATTTTTTGGATTCTCGTAAACATCCAATCCAAAACTATTTGTTATTTTCTTATCTCCTTCTATATAATACATTCTCTGTAATTTCTCTTGTGCATTTTTTGTATAAGCAATAACTTCTTCATATGATAATAACTTTTTAGAAGAACAAGTTGACAACAAACTAAAAGCATTAGCAAGAATAATTGATAACCCAAAATAAGTAGAACTTAATCCTTTTTGAAAGTATTTTTGAGAAGAATTAAAAAAAGTACCATCCTCACCTATTTCTAATTCGTTTAGAAATTTTTTCTTTTGTTCTAATCTTTTTAATAATTTTAACTTTTCCAAATAATCAATAACTGTTGGATTTAATTCTAACTTGTTAATTAAATTTTCTGTAAAAGATATAGATGATTCTACATCATTCTTGACAATATCCAATTCATTTTTTTCTTGTTCTTTCATATAAAGTCACTTCTTTCATTTTGACTATATTATAGTAAAAAGTAATTTTAAAGTAAAGAAAAAGAAGAATTAATCTTCTCTTGGTTTAATAACCACACAACGATTTGGTTCGTCTCCTACACTCTCAGTATAAACTTTTGAATTATTTGTTAAAACATTATGGACTATTCTTCTTTCATAAGAATTCATAGAATCCATTTTAACAGCAATTTTAGTAGATGACACCTCTTTTGCTAAACTTTTTGCTAAGTTTTCTAAATGGTATTCATTTTTTTCTTTATAATCAGAAACATCTAGAAAAAAGCGATAATTAGTACCAGTTTCACTATTAACTATTTGTCTTAAAACAACTTGCAATGCTTCTAAATTTTTGCCATTTTTACCTATTAATAAGGAATCATTACTAGAATATATCTTATACGTTGGTATGTTTTGCTTTACCTGAACCTCTATTTCAGCTTGATAGCCCATTTCTTTTAAAAGAGTAATTAATTTTTCCTTAACAAAATTTTTAATTTCTCGTTTTTCTACTACTTCTATTTTACATTTCTTAGAAAGTAATGTTTTCTTTTCATCTACTACATTTATTATTAAATTGTCTTCTAACTCTTGTAATTCTATCTTTGCCTTATTAACTGCATCTTCATAGTTTTTTCCTATAAATGTATGCTTTTCCATCTATTTTTTCGCTCCTTTAGTTGTTATAGTATTTTGAACTATCATAAATAAATTTTGGGTAACCCAATATATACCAAGGGCAGATGGCATAAATAAAGCTGTAAATATAATCATCACACTCATCATAACTGGCAGCATTTTCATTGATGGATCTTGACTTGTTGCTCCACTCATCTTAAATGTGTAAATTGTTGTTGCTCCAATTAAAACAATTAATATTACATATACATAAAATGTTGAGGTGCCAAATCCAACTAATGGTGTTGTACCTAATTGTAAACCAATAAATTTGTCTTCAAATATTGCTGGTACTCTATTAATTGCTTCAAAAAAAGCAAAAAATAATGGTAATTGAATGAAAGAAACCAAACAACTGCTTAATGGATTAAAATTATATTTTTTATATACCATTAGCATTTCTTGATTTTGTCTCATTAAAGAAGCTTCATCAGTCTTTCCTTCATATTTCTTTCTAATTCTTTCTAATTCTGGGCTTGCTTGTTTCATCATTTCAGATTGAAGGGCCATCTTTTTAGTAAATGGGAATAGTATAAATCTCAAAATAACTGTAATAATTATGATACTTATAGCAAAGCTACTAACTAATTTACCTAATTTTAAAATTATATATGCCAACGGTTTAACAAATATTGAAGTCCACAAACCTTCATAACCACCAGAAGTAACTTTAAAATTATCACATTTTGGTAATTTTTTTACATTCACTTTATTTTTTTCATAAATTTTTACTGTCTTTTCATTCTCAGGTTGACACAAAATATTTTCTGTTAAAGATTGCCCTGTTTCAGGATTTTTAACAGCCTGTTTTTTACTATCAACAAGTGTTGTTGTACAGCCCGTCAATAATAAAATAGCTATTGATAATATAGCAACTTTTTTTAGTTTTTTATTCTTCATAAATGCTCCTCCTAATGGTTATTAATTTTTAATAACAAATTGAATAACTCCTCTTTTAATTCAAGATATTCTTTATCTAAAGAACTCTTCCTTATAATTATAATACAATCATAATTATTTTTATAGTTTTTTTGATATTCTGATATGATTGCTCTTGTCCTTCTTTTCATTTTATTGCGAATAACTGCTTTTCCTAATTTTTTAGGAGCAGCTATACCATACTTTGCTTTTGCTAATTGCTTAGGTCTATAAAATAAGATATAGTCTTTACTTTTTTTAGATGGGCATTTATTTATAATTTCATCAAATGTACTACTTTTCTTTATAATAAGTTCTTTATTCATATTTATAGTTCTACCCCTTTCCAAAGAGTAAAAAACCACTGTGAAAACAGTGGATTATTTTACTAATTCTTTACGACCTTTTTTTCTTCTACTATTTAAAATTTTACCTGCTGAAACTTTACGAGCAAAAAATCCATGTTTCTTAGCTCTTCTACGTTTATTTGGTTGATACGTTCTCTTCATACTTCCACCTCCAGACATAAAATCTACATTATTATAATAATAATTAAAAAACTTTGTCAAGGAAAATATTAAAATTTATCAAATTCATAATTACTTAAAGTACAAATATATTTTCATCACAATATACAATGCAATAAGCACAGATATGCTGTGGAAAATTTTTAGGTAAATAAACTAATGTAATAAAGAATGTTGATATATATGATTATCATCTCTTATGAAGATACTATAATTTTTACTCTTAATAGAGATTATCCACAATTTCCACAGCATGTGGAAAACTTTTATTCACTTGTGGAAAAGAAAATTGTGGAAACTGTGGATAACTCATTTAGTTCAACAAATTTCGACATTTTATTTGTGGAAAAACTTGTGGAAAAACTTGTGGAAAACTTTTTTTGCTTTTTTCTATTTCTTTTTTCCACAATTTAGAGTATCATAATGATGATTTATATGAACAGGGGAGTGATAAAGTTGAATGTGGACATCATTTGGAACAACGCCTTAAAGGACATTAAAGAAGAACTTTCTTCACTTGCCTTTTCAACATGGTTCCAAGACGTAACCCTCAAAGAAATAAAAGATGATACTGCAATAATTATTGTACCAATGGCTATACACAAGCGACATTTATATGATAATTATAGAAATTTAATTCAGGAATCTTTAAATAAAATAACAGGAACAAACTTTGAACTAGAATTTTATTTAGAGAATGAAATTGAAAATGATGATGAAAATAAGCCAAGAGAAAATGAAGAAAATTTTCCAAAACAAAAATCAAATTTAAACTCAAACTATTTATTTGACAACTTCATTGTTGGAAATAGCAACAAATTTGCTCAAGCAGCGGGACTATCCGTAGCAGAAAATCCTGGAAAAATATATAATCCTCTGTTCATTTATGGAAACAGTGGCTTAGGAAAAACCCATCTAATGCATGCCATAGGTAATTACATAGTGCAAAATTCACAAAAAAAGGTTTTATATGTAACCAGTGACCAATTTAGAGACGATTTTGTAGGAATAAACAGAAAAGATAAGGATGGTACAAACTTCAACTACGTAGAATTTTTTAAAAATAAATATAGAAATATAGATGTTTTAATAATTGATGATATACAATTTCTAGGAGGAGCTACTCAAACACAACAAGAATTTTTTCATACTTTCACTAATTTATATAATGATAGCAAACAAATAATAGTATCATCTGACAGATCACCAAATGATTTAAAACTATTAGAAGAAAGACTTAGAACAAGATTTTGCTGGGGATTAACTGTAAATATTGGGCCTCCAGATTTTGAATTAAGAAAAGAAATACTCAGAAAAAAAATAGTAGCTGGAAATTTTGAAAAAGAAATTCCAGAGGAAGTAATAGAATATATTGCTTCAAACATGGGAAGTGATGTTAGACAACTAGAAGGTTCAATAACTAGATTAATAGCATACTCAACAATTATGGGAGGATCAAAAATAGATTTAAATCTTGCAATTGAAGCCTTAAAAGACTTTATTAATAAAGGAATAAGTGAACAAAATGATATAGCAAAAATTCAAAAGACTGTTGCAGAATTTTTCCAAATATCTACAGAGGACATAAGATCAAAAAAGAGAAGTAGCAATATAGCATTTCCTAGACAAATAGCTATGTATCTTTGTAGAAACCTAACCAATGAATCTTTCCCTAAAATTGGAATGGAATTTGGGGGAAAGGATCATTCCACAGTAATGCATTCTGTGGAAAAAATTGAAGCAGAAATAAAAAATAATAAAGATTTAGCTGGAATTGTAGAAAAATTAGAAAAGGACTTACAACAATAGCCTGTGGAAAAGTATAAAGATTTCCACAAGTTTTCCACAGGCTATTTTTTATAAATACTTATATAAATAAAGGAAATAGAAAGTTTTCCACAGTTTCCACAGGCTATAATAATAATATATAAAAAAGAAAGAAGGAATAAAAAATGAAATTTTCAATAAAAAAAGAAGTACTATTAGAAGCACTAAATAAAGTCTCAAAAGCAATATCAACAAAAAATGTAATACCAGTTTTAGCAGGAATTAAATTTCACCTTAATAAAAGGAAATTAACTTTAACTGCAAGTGATAATGACATTACGATAGAAACATCAATACCATGTGATAATGAGACCATCATATTAAAAGAGGAAGGAAGTATCATAATTCAAGGAAAATATATACTTGATATAGTAAGAAAGTTACCAGATGAATTTATTAATATAGAAGTAGTGGATGATTTAAAAATATTAATATATACAGAGAATAGTGAATTTAATTTAAATGGTATAAGTGAAAAGGAATATCCTTCAATTGAATTAATAGAAAGTAAAAACCACATTGAATTATCTAAAACAATATTAAAAGAAATAGTTACTCAAACAGCATTTGCAACAAGTTTAGATGAAAATAAAGCTATTTTAAATGGTATAAACTTTAACATAATAGGTAATGTTTTAGAATGTAATGCTACAGACTCTTATAGATTAGCAAGAAAAGTAATAAGTTTATCTACAAGTGCTGAGGAAAACTTAAATATCGTTATTCCAAGCAAAAATCTTGTAGAATTTACAAAAATTTTAGGAGATGGTGATGAAAATATAGAAGTTCACATTTTTAATAATAAAATTTTATTTAAAAATCAAAATTTATTATTTCAATCTCGTCTAATTAATGGAACATATCCAAATACTTCAAACTTATTACCAAAAGAAGAACATGTAAAATTACATTTTAATATTAATGAATTCTATGATGTAGTAGATAGAGTTAGTATTCTAACCAGTGATAAAGATAAGAACATAGTCACATTAGAAACGAATGGTAACAAATTAATTATGAAATCATCAAGTGTTGAAATAGGAAGAGTTGAAGAGAAAATGAATATACAAAAAGATAGAGACTTGGACATCAAAATTTCTTTCAGTGCCCGTTATATGATGGACGCTTTAAAATCATTTTCTACAGAAACTGTTGAATTATCATTTGTTGGGGAAATAAAACCAATAGTCTTAAAGAGTGAGGAAGATGATTCTTTAACTCAATTAGTTTTACCAATTAGAACATATTAGAGCTAATAAAAGTAACTATAGAAACGAAAGTTCTATAGTTACTTTTTTTTGCAAGTTCCGACAGTTTTCGACATATTTCGATAAATTTCGACAATATAATATGATAGAGTGGTAGTAACATTTTTAAAAATGTAGAAGGGGGAAAAAATGAAACAGTATGAGATTAATGATGCTACATTGGCAATCATTCCAGACAAAAAATCAAATTCATTGATATTAGAGGAAGGAACAGAATATAAAATAGAGGCAAAACCTTTGAAAATTATTGATTATAGCTGTAAATATTTTGGAAGTTCTTACGTTGGTAGAAGAGAAGGTTCAAAACAGATACTTCAAACGGCATATAAGTTACCAATAATGGTGGAGGATACTAGAAATATAGTCTTCTTTCCAACAAATTCACCAGAAGAAACAGAATGTTCATGGCTTGCATTAAATAAAATAGAAAAGATAAGGCCTCTAAGTTCACGTAATAATTATACTGAGGTGGAATTTGCCAATGGAAAAGTATTAGCTCTTCCAATTTCTTATAAGTCATTGGAAAATCAAATATTAAGAGCTAGTCGCTTGGAATCAGTAATACGTAACAGAAGAAATTAAAAAAGTTGCCAATCATTTTTGATTGGCGGCTTTTTTTTTGCAGTTAAGATTACGAGAAAAACTAAAAACTTTAAAATTTAACTAAAATTTTCTATTATATTTGAATGCAATATGTTATAATATTTTTGCGTGTACGGGTATACTGAAAAAGGGTGAAGGTGAACATATGAGGTGTTTTTTTAGCAAAAATGATAATTTCAAAATTGGATTTAGTAAATTTTCGTAATCATAATAAAATAAATTTAGAATTTAATCCTCATATGAATATAATAGTTGGAGAGAATGCATCTGGTAAGACAAATATTTTAGAATCAATAGTTGTTCTAGCTCTTACAAAATCTTATAAGAGTATAAGTGATGCTGATTTAATCACTTTTTCAAAGTCAAAACTGAAAATTAAAGGAAATATAAGAGAAGAACAAGCTTTCAAAAATTTGGAAGTTGAGATAACAAAATTAGGTAAAATAGTTAAGTTAAATAATAAAAAAATTAACTGTTTAGCTAAATATATATCGAATTTAAAAGTTGTAATTTTCACTCCAAATGACTTAGAACTTATTAAAGGTTCTCCAAATATTAGAAGAAATTTATTAAATATTGAATTGAGTCAACTTTATTCCTTGTATTTAACTACATATAATCAGTACAATAAACTTTTGAAGACACGTAATGAATATTTGAAACTTCTTTTCACAAATGGTATTGCTGATAAAAAATATTTTGATATTTTAACAGATAAGTTAATTGAAAATGCTATAATCATATACAAATTTAGATACCAATATTTGGAAAAAATAAATACTAACATGGATGGTATATTTAAAAGTATAACTGGCCAGTGTGGAGTTAAAATTTTATATAAACCTAATATATCTTTTGTCGAATATAAGGACGATTTAATGAAGAGAAAAATGTTGGAAACCTATAAAATTAATTACCAAAAAGAACTACATCTGGGAATGACAATATTCGGACCTCATCGTGATGATTTTCAATTTGTATATCAGGATAAAGATATGAAAGTATATTCTTCACAGGGGCAACAAAAAAGTGCAGTATTGGCGTATAAACTAGCAACTATACCAATATTTGATGAAAAAAGTGGAACTAAACCTGTATTATTGTTAGATGACATATTTGGAGAACTAGATTTAAAGAAGAGAATCAAATTGCTAAATTATATTAGCAGTGATATTCAAAGTATAATAACAACTACAGATTTAAAAAATATTTCAAAAAAATCACTAGCCAATGCTACAATATTTAGTATTAGTGACGGTAAAATTGAAAGGAGAAATAACTGATGGAACAAGATAATGGAATTAAATATGATTCATCTGCTATACAAGTTTTGGAAGGCTTAGAGGCAGTTAGAAAAAGACCAGGAATGTATATTGGTACGACTAGCAGTAGGGGATTGCATCATCTAGTATGGGAAATTGTAGATAACGCTATAGATGAAGCTTTAGCTGGATATTGTACTCATATTGAAGTGACCATTGAAAAAAATAATAGTATTACAGTAAAGGATGATGGTCGTGGAATTCCAGTAGATATCCATCCCAAAACTGGAAAGAGTACAGTAGAAACAGTATATACTGTTTTGCATGCAGGTGGAAAATTTGGTGGAGGCGGATACAAGGTATCTGGTGGACTACATGGTGTTGGTGCTAGCGTTGTTAACGCTTTATCTACTTATCTAGAAGTTAAAGTTTATAAAAATGGTCATATATATTACCAAAAATATACTAATGGTGGACATCCAGTGGAAGATTTAAAAATAATTGGTGATTGTGATGAGAATCGTACAGGAACTACCGTAACTTTTTTACCAGATCCTTCCATTTTTCAGGAAACAACAGTTTTTGACTATGAAATATTAAGAAATAGGCTTCGCGAACTAGCTTTTTTAAATAGAGGTCTTAGAATTACTTTATATGATGATAGAGAGGCAGATAAGAAAGAATCATTTTGTTATGAAGGGGGAATTCGTGAATATGTTGCTTTATTAAATAAATCAAAGCAACCAATACATAACACTATTATTGATGTAACAGGTCAAGAAGACGACATCATGCTAGAAGTAGCATTACAATATAATGAAACATATAGTTCTAGTATTTATTCGTTTGTTAATAACATAACGACTCCAGAAGGTGGTACTCATGAAGATGGAGTTAGAATGGCACTTACTAGAATTTTGAATAAGTATGCACAAAGTAGTGGATTAATGAAAAACACTGATGATTCTCTTACTGGTGATGATGTCAGAGAAGGATTAACAATGATAGTTTCCATTAAACATCCAAATCCACAGTTTGAGGGACAAACTAAGACAAAACTTGGAAATAGTGAAGTCCGTGGTATAGCAAATAGAATTTTTTCTGCGAATTTAGAAAGATTTTTAATGGAACATCCAGATGAAGCCAAGATAATAATTGAAAAGGCTATGACAGCATCGAGAGCTAGAGTGGCAGCAAAGAAGGCAAGAGAATTGACTAGACGTAAAGGAGATCTTGATGTAACAAACTTTTATGGAAAACTATCTGACTGTAAAAGCAAAGATGCATCAGAATGTGAGATATTCTTAGTAGAGGGAGATTCTGCAGGTGGCTCTGCTATTAAAGGTAGAGATAGTATGACACAGGCAATATTACCTTTACGAGGAAAGATTCTTAATGTAGAAAAAGCTAGACTAGATAGGGCACTATCAAATGAAGAAATTCGTACAATTATAACGGCTTTTGGAACAGGAATTGGAGAAGAATTTGATTTGTCCAAGTTACGATACAATAAAATAATTATTATGACTGATGCTGATGTTGATGGAAGTCATATTAGAGTTTTACTTTTAACTTTATTTTATCGTTTCTTTAAGCCTATTGTTGAGGCTGGACATGTATATGCTGCTCAACCCCCATTATTTGTAATTAAGCATGGAAAAACAATTAAATATGTTTTAAATGAACAAGAAAGAGATGAGTATTTAGCTACATTATCACCTAATACAAAATATGATATAGCAAGAATGAAAGGTTTGGGAGAAATGGATGCAGAAGAATTAAATGAAACAACAATGGACATAAAAAAACGTGTGTTAAGGCAAATAACAGTTGATGATGCGCTAGCAGCTGATGAGACTTTTTCAAGGTTAATGGGAGAAGAAGTAGGGCCTAGAAGAGAATTTATAGAAACAAATGCAACTTATGTTGAAAATTTAGATATATAAAATAGGAGGATAAAATGGATCGTTTAGAAACAAACAATATAGTAAAAGAAGTACAAGATTCCTTTTTGGAATATTCAATGAGTGTAATCGTTTCTCGTGCGCTTCCCGATTTAAGAGATGGGTTAAAGCCAGTTCATCGTCGTATTTTATATTCAATGTTCGAGTCTGGATATACACCAGATAAACCACATAGGAAGAGTGCAAAAACAGTTGGTGAAGTTATGGGAAACTATCACCCACACGGGGATAGTTCAATTTACGAAGCAATGGTAAGAATGGCTCAAGACTTTTCATATAGATATATGTTAATAGATGGACATGGCAACTTTGGTAATATTGAAGGTTATGGTGCTGCTGCAATGCGTTATACTGAAACAAGATTATCAAAGATTTCACTTGAATTGTTAAGAAATATTAATAAGAACACTGTTAATTTTATACCAAACTTTGATGAAACAACAAAAGAGCCAGAAGTCTTACCATCTAGATTTCCAAATATTTTGGTTAATGGAACAACTGGTATAGCAGTAGGAATGGCTACCAATATACCACCACATAATTTAGGTGAAGTTATAGATGGATGTGTTGCCTATATTGATAACCACGATATAACTTTAGACGAATTAATGCAGTATATTAAGGGACCAGACTTTCCAACTGGAGCTAATATACTTGGCAATAGTGGAATCAGAAAGGCATATGAAACTGGACGTGGTTCTATTACTATAAGAAGTAAGGCTACTATTGAAGAAAAAAATGGTCGTCAATATATAATAATAGACGAAGTTCCATATGGAGTTAATACACTTGAATTAAAGAATAAAGTGGCAGAACTTGTTCATAATAAAACAATTGAGGGAATTTCTGATTATCATTCTGATTTAAAGAATGGCATAAAGATAACTATTACGTTAAAAAAAGATGCTAATGCTCAAGTAGTATTGAATAAATTATTTAAACATACAGCTTTTCAAACTACATATGGAATAATATTTTTAATGCTAGATCAAGGTGTACCTAAGACATTAGGCTTAAGAGATATTATAGTTAAGTATATTGATTATCAAAAGGAAGTAATAATCCGTAGAACTAAGTATGATTTAGATGTTGCTGAGAAAAGAGTTCATATTTTAGAAGGCTTAAAAATAGCTCTGGATCACATTGATGCTGTTATAAAATTGATTCGTGCTTCTAAAACAGATGATGAGGCCAGAACAGGTCTAATCAATCAATTTGGTTTAACAGAAATTCAAGCTAATTCTATTTTAGAAATGAAATTAAGAAGATTGACAGGTCTTGAGAGAGAAAAAATAGAATCTGAACTAGATGAATTATTAAAAACAATAGAAAAGTTAAAAGAAGTACTAAGTAGTGATGAAAATATTCTTAAAGTTATCAAAGAAGAATTATTAGAAATAAAAGAAAAATATGCAGATGAACGAAGAACTAATATTGATATGACTGCAATCGAATATATTGAAGATGAGTCCTTAATACCAGTAGATGATATAATTGTAACATTAACTAATAAAGGATATATTAAAAGAATTAAATCAGATACATATAGAAGTCAAAATAGAGGTGGAGTGGGCATTAAAGGAATGTCAACTAATGATGAAGACTTTGTAGAGCAAGTAATTCCTATGAAAACCCATGATTATTTATTATTTTTCTCAAATAATGGAAAAGTATATAGATTAAAAGGATATGAAATACCAGAATTTAGTAGACAATCTAAAGGTATACCTATAGTTAATTTATTATCATTAGAAAAAAAAGAAAACATACGTTCCATGTTAGAATTGGATTCTAATGAAGACAGAATTAAATACTTACTATTTTCTACTAAACAAGGATTAGTTAAAAGAACACCAATAGATGAATTTAATAACATTAGAAAAAGTGGAAAGATTTCAATAGTCTTAAAAGATGGTGATGAATTGATATCTGTGAGAAAAACTACTGGAAGCGATGAAGTAGTCATAGGAACAAATAATGGGCGAATGGTAAGATTTAAAGAATCAGAAATTAGATCCATGGGTAGAGGAACTTCTGGTGTAAAGGGAATCGATTTATCTGATAATAGTGAAGTAGTAAGCACCGAAATTATAAATCCAGGTGAAGAAATTTTAATTGTTACAGAAAATGGTTATGGCAAAAAGACTACAATAGATGAGTATAGATTAACTCATAGGGGCAGTAAAGGAGTTAAGGCATTAAACATTACAGACAAAAATGGAAGTATGGTAACATTAAAATATGTTGATCCATTAATAGTTGATAAACTTGATATAATGATAGTCACAGATAGCGGAATTATTATGAGAATGCCATTGAATCAGATTGCTACTTTAAAAAGGGCCACACAGGGTAATAGACTAATTAATTTGAAAGAAAATCAGAAAGTAGCAACTATTGCTATAGTAGATAAAGAAGAAAAAATAGAAACTGAATAAGAAGCTGCTGAAAAAGTTTATGTAGATTACTGTAAATATTTCAGTAGTCTTTTTATTTTGATATAAATAATATGTCTGTAAGAATTATGGTGATAAATATGTTAAAAAGAACAAATCAGTTAGAGTTGAACTTTAGTAAACATACAGAATTATACGATATATTAATTAAATAAGACAATTTTTGGAAACAATTAAACGATATGATAGACTTTTCATTTGTGTATGAAGAACTAAAAGATAAATATTCTTTAACAATGGGAAGAACAAGTGGAGCTGTAATAGGAATGTTTAAATATTTGTTACTGAAATCATATTTCAAATTATCTGACAGAGGTTTAGTAGAAAGAACTCAGACAGATTTGTTATTTAAGTATTTTTTAGGTTATGATCCAAAAGAAACAAAGTTAATTAATCCAAGTTTATTAACTGTTTTTCGCCGAGAAAGATTAAAAGATGAAGAAGAAAATCTAATGGATAAATTAATCAATAAAACTGTAGAGATGCATTAGAAAAAGGTTTGATAGAAGTTAAAAATAAAATTATAGTTGACTCAACTCATACAAATACTATGTTTCACCATATATCGCCAATAGAAGAACTAATAAGACAAGCTAAAGAACTAAGAAATTCAATATATAAAATAGATGAATCCATGCATGACAAAATGCCTATAAAAAGAGAAACGACAGGATTGTTGGAGAATCAAATTGATTATACAAAAGAACTATTGCAAATTGTTAAAGATGATGGAAGATTCACTGCACTTCCAGGCATAAAAGAACAAATAGATTATTTAGAAGAAACTATGAATGATACAGAAATAGAACTAGAATATTCAAAAAATCAAGATGCAAAAGTAGGACATAAAACTGCTGATACATCATTTTTTGGTTACAAAACACATATAGCCATGACACCAGAAAGAATAATTATCGCTGTCCACTATTACTACTGGTGAAAAATACGATGGAACAGAACTTATTAATTTAATAGAAAAAAGTGAAAATACTGGAATTGAAATTGAAGCAATAATTGGTGATGGTGCATATTTTGAAAAAAAAATTTAGATTATTGTAGTGAAAATAATATAAAACAGATAAACAGCAAAAATAAAATCAAAACTGTGGAAAAAATATTTCCCGGGAAATAAACATAATAAATAATATGTTTCACGTAAAACAAAATAGGAAAGCAAAACTGTGGAAAAAATATTTCC
>OLQO01000049.1_pt1 | contig 120814 bp, 103 predicted proteins | sample 1672281 | NCBI WGS metagenome assembly OLQO01 (sample SAMEA3136667, study PRJEB25190) | human gut metagenome | biome: human gut; feature: human-associated habitat; material: faeces | place: Austria | collected 2013
CCAGCTACAACGAGATCAACCGAATGCAGGGCCTGTACCGTTTCGATGTTGGTGTTGATGCTAATGGATACTCCCCCGTAAGCCTTGATGAAGTACTCGATTGGTTTAGCGACATCGAATGTAACGGGCGCGAAAAATGGCCTAGTTGGGTAAACGGAACAGGGAGCAAGCAAGCAACGCGGAAGCTGGCAGGCATCAAGCTTTGTGGTCAAGGGAATAGATAATGATATACGTAACAGGAGATATTCACGGCGGCTTGGACATAAACAGCATTACTGAATGGGAAGAGGGCAAAACCCTGAACCACAATGATTACCTGATTATCGCAGGAGATTTTGGCATTCCTTGGAATTTCAGCACCGAAGAAGACAACCTAATGTGGTGGATAGAAAGCCGTCCTTGGACAACGCTCTTCATCGATGGTAATCATGAACGCTTCGACTACTGGAAGAACCAGCCAGTCGAAGAATGGAACGGAGGACGCACCCAGCAGCTTCACGAATATTCACAAATTCGAAGGTTAATGCGCGGAGAGGTGTTCACTATCGATGGAACATCCCTATTCACCATGGGTGGTGCCACCAGTGTTGACAAGGCATTTAGGACCGAGGGCAAAAGCTGGTGGCCAGACGAGCTTCCAAGCGAATGCGAGATAAACCACGCCCGCGAAACGCTTGATTCTGTTGAGTGGGAGGTGGATTACGTTATAACGCACACCTGCGCAAGCAGCCTGCTTGCAAAAACGCTCTACCCCAAACACGACTGGGAAAAGCCCGATACCGACCGCCTTACGAATTTCTTCAACGAGCTAGAGTACAAACTTGATTTCAAGCGCTGGTATTATGGGCATTTCCACATCGACCGAAACATCGATCATCGGCATACAACGCTGCTGGATGCCATCGTACCCTTAGGCGAAGGAATTCCTGTTGGCTATTCGCTTGGACTGCAAAGCCGAGCACTACAGGCGAAACAACATAGGAAGAGGCGGGTCTTCCGGGCTTAACTGTGAGTTTCAGAGAAATCATTCTGGCACAGCACGGTTCCTCGACTTGAGCTATATGTCCAAGCGCCAGGAAGTCTCTCGAGATTTCGATCAACCTCGAACCACCAACCCTCGAAAGCGCAATCGGTTTCCGGAAGCCAGCATCGACATCCATCCACTTCAAGAAGGGATCAGAGCTTTCCACATGGCGAACCCCAACCTCTTCCCCTAAAAGAGCATCGCTTTCGGGATAGGAGCATCCATATGAAATTTCGCCCTGGTTGCCAGGCATGGTCATCATGACTCTCTCCCGAAGAGAGCACAAACGAGCATCTACCAAGCTAAGCGATGCATTTGTATAGGCCAGTATTACATTGTTGAAACAATCCGAACAGACACCATCATAAACAAGCCCATCTGCAACACCGGAAGGGATCTGCTTATAGCCCTTCTTGGCAAACCAATAGGCGATTGAACACAGATCGTTTTGTCCGCCGACCTTCCTCAGGCAACATCCACAGCGAAAATTGCCAAATGGGGAAATATAGTCATCACTCAGCTCATTGCACCAATGGCTTCCCCTCCTGCAGGCCTTAAGAATGTCAGAAGCTTCCTTCTGCTGGATTTCCCCAGCATCAAAAAGGATCAGAACCTTATTAACGACATAGCCCATACCCAGTTTCATGCCAAAACAGCCCATATCAACCCCACCTCAAGCAAAAGGCTAATGCTAACTCCTATAAGTGTACAACATATATGTTGTACACTTATAGGAGTTAGCTACAACAGCACTTGTGAAAGATAAGACAACCACAAACAGCTAAAACATTTCTCGAAAAGGAGGATGCATGATTTCCGATTGCCCCAACAACGAAAGCCCTTATAGGGTTGTGTTTGGCAGATTCCAAGCCAAATTGTTACAGTGCCCAGTAAATTGCACGTTGGCAAAAATCAAAGGACGCGACGGAAGACTGAGCATCCTTAAAGCAATAGGCGAAGAACAGTACTACGGTTGTTTCCAGTTTGACTATCCCGAAGAACCGGCCGATTGGACAATCGAGCGATATATATCAAAACTGAATTGTGTACTTTCAGCGTTAGCGGGAACGAGGCCGTGCTTAGAAGCAGGCAGGGGCATGCCTACATATTCAGCCTTTCCAACGTTGGACACGAAGACAGCCCCTGCTTTAATGAAGCAAAGGCTGTATTTCGACCCTGGGATCTCGTCTGTTTCGAACCCGAAGAAGAGCCGACCGTATACGGATATATCCTAAATGCTCTCCACGAGGACGACCATTGGCAATACGACATCTATTCGCCTTGTCCACCACTCCCATTTTAAGAGCAGCGAATGGATGCGACAATTTATAGAAGCATTCCCGAAAGCTTGATTCGCCTTATCGATGAGGCCCATGAAGAATGGGCAATCTTTCGTGAGCTCATGATAAATCCGCCACGATTCTTGCCGCCAAAGAGCGCATGTGCATTGTCGGACGAAACGGAGCTTGCCGAAATAATCGAAGGGCTCGATAAAATAATCGAGGAAACGGACTACTACCTTGAGAACGGTTGGCCCGAAAACTTCTTCTGCGGCCCGATTTATCTCGGCTTCCCAGATATCATCTATACGCCAAATTTAAGCAACGGGGCGACTATTGAGGAACCTGAATGCTTTGCCCAATAGCGATTAAAGAGCCGCTGAAACCATAACCACCCTCTCGTTTTCCTTAGGGACAAAATCGCTAAGCTTTGAGGGCTCGGGCAGCGGCTCGTCATCTTCTCTAAAGCCAAAAAGAGTAAGCTCCAGAAGCTCTTTAGCAGATGCAAGAGCATCAGCCTCGTCAACACCGCTTGTTGCCACATCAAAATCAGGAAATATCACAGCTATTTCCTGGTCAGGTTCATAGATAAACACTGCTGGGTAACGCATGCTTCCCCCTAACGCCACTCTTGCCATTCTTCTTGCCGCGCAACCCCCGAAAGCTTTTTCTTAATGCGGGAAGAAACACCATGGCACGCCGCTGCGCAAAGATAATCGACGTTTTTTTGCTTTAGATTTTCCCTTCACTTCAGGGAAGGTTTCTTCAAGCTTCAAATGAGCATACGAGCCGATAAACGCTTCCTGCTCTGCGCGAAAACCGCTTTTTACCCTTGCGAACACATCGCTATCGATATTTCCCACATAACCCTGTTTCTCCATTTTGGACAGCACCGCTTTATCGAAGCTGGTAAGCTCACTTCCAGCGGATTTCAACAAATAATTCTGCTGCAACCACCGTAAATCTTCGAGGCCCATCATTAACGTGCGAAACGAATGGACTTCGCTGATTAGCCTGTTCGCACCATAAATGCCAGCAGGATCAATGTCTTGCCAAACACGGCGCGGCATGCCTAATGGCATTGAGAGATCAATCATCCGCGCAAGTTTAATAGCCTCATTCGAGGGCTGCCCTTGGCAATAGATGGACACAACGCGGTTATGCAAAACGCCAGATGCGTACCGGTAATTCGCCTCGTTTTCAACCAAAAGGCAACCCTGGGCTTTCGAAACGTCAACGTGGCAAATATCAACCAGCATAGCAGCTGAAACACCTACGCCATACTTGCCGGATGCGGAAGCATCAACAACTTCACCTTTTTTGCCAAAAAGGGCAATCGGCCCAGAAACCATAATCGCGCCGCTGTTTCTTTCTATCCCTAGCATACCAAGCTGTTCCCAGGCATCAGAGCAAGATTTCAGTGCATTGGATAAGCATGGACAAAAGCAAATGAATGCCGAAATCAGGTTATCGCCTGGCGCTCCAACCGCCTTGCTATCGGCAAACGCATAGCAGGAAAGGGTTCTTTCGGTTATACGCTCACCTCGCTCAAGAAGCTCAAAATAGGAATCCAGGAGCTTTGCGCTACTAAGGTAACTTGAGGGCATTTTTTTCGCCCACCGATGCACCCAGGGCGGCAAGTTCTTGTTTTTCATCAGAAGGTCAAAAGCGGTGCTTCGGCCTACGGAAGCGGTTTTTCCGTCGCTGAAATGAAACTCCTTTTCGCAAGGAACCGAAAAGCTGGTAACTACCCTCTTCTTGCCCCTATTGCCCCATCTGATATCCAGAACCCTGCCTTCGCTTCTGAGCTGAAGGAGCGCAGCAGAATACACTGCAGAACTTCTTTGCTTAGAAAATTGATAGCCCTGAACCAAGTTGTCACCCTGGCAAGGACATATTACAACCGCGTTGTTTCCTTCCTTCGCCTGTTTCTTGACCTGACTTTTAATCGCGAGAAGCAAAGCATTTCTGGCGTTTCGGATTTCGGTTTCCGTAATAGAGTATTTGGCCAAGCTGATTCCGCACTCAGGAGGCACTTTGTCCAGCAATTCACCTATTTTCATACCTATCCTAGATGTTGTACTAATGTGTTGTACATTAGTTTACAGCCCCATGTATTAACCTGCCGAAATTAGCTCAGCTCATTTGACGAACCGATGAAACCAACCAGCCTTACGGGAGAATTTCATTCCATATAGCTTTTCAATTTCCAAAAGGTTGCAAGTAAGCATTCCAGGGCTGAATTCCGATTGGAACCTGGGAGGAAGCATCATCTCTATACCCTTAAGGGCATTTTCTGCGTTTCTATCGCCCGAGCTGCAGCGGACAATCAACTGGTTTTCTTCGGTATTTCGCTCGAAGGATTCTCTGCTCGCAGTGAAATACCTCTTCAGGTTCTTAGCTGCCCTGTGGCACATGGCAGATTCACCAAAATAGTCATCGATACAAAGAGGTGTTGCCCATTTCGGTGAATGCCCCGATTCGCGGACAATATCGAGGATCACACCGCTGAATATCTCGTATACATCCAGCTCGCCTATGGCATCCACCCTTGAATGCTCTTTGAATTTAGGTGCAGCTCTTTTAACGTATTCCGCAAAGAAAGATGAGCCAACCTCATCGGTTAATCGATTCGGGATCTGCCCGTTTTTGATGGCCTGCTTTTGGTTCAAGGAAGCTGATACCTGGAAAAATAAGGCGCGCTTCTGAAACTCTTGGGGCATCGGAGGGGTGATATTGCTGGTTGCCACCACAGCAGGGTAGCCATCGTATTCCATATCGAGGGTTTTCGCATAAGGCGTTGTAAGCAGCTTGCGCAGGGGGCTGTCAGTCATCTGCCCCCTGGCGACATCGTCATACAAAACAGGGAGGCCCTTTTGGTTGACTTGCATAAGGCGAGGTTTCCTTATGGAATCAACTCGAACACTTTTCAATGGGCTTCCATCTTTGAAAGAGGCACCTTCCAATGGCTCAACAACGCTGCCGCACATCGCCTTACCTAAGAATTTGAAAAGAGACGTTTTGCCTGCATTGGCGTCTCCGTACAAGAATAAAAACATCGGAAGGGAAATCAACAACCCCTCCTGCTGAGCAAGGATGCATTCCTTCCTCAGGTGCGAGAAAAACGGCGTTGCGAAATACCACACCACAATCTTCCAGGCATCGGATTGATAGCCCTCAACATCACCCGAAAACAGCTGGAAGCTATTAACGAATTCGACAATGCAAGAAGCATCATTTTCGAACTGCCTGCAAGAAAGCGGTTTTCCGTTAACGGAAGCGGAATCGTTATCCCAATCAATAACGAGTTTTGGACACTCCTGGTTCCTTCTTTCATGCTCTTCCTTTATCTTATCGCCCTCTATCTGGAGTTTTGCAATATTCGACCTATCGATAGCAAAGCCTTTTTGCACTGGAGCAAAAAGAGATTCTAGCTTTTCGACCTGAGGCTGCTGCAACCCGCCCAACAGAGAGCAATCAGACATTGATATCGATAAATCGGCATCGTCGCCTTCGACCCGCTCGAGAATAACCAATCCTTCTTCCTTCTGAAGAACTGGCACTTCACCAAACCCGACCGTGCCGCTTCTGTCTAACTCATCGAGAGAGGCTTTTAGGCTATCTACCCTCGTCGCGCACGTTGCCTTAAATGGTTCATAAACTTTTTCAAGCACCTCGAAGTAGGAGTCCCTGTCATCGCAAACCAAGATCACTTCCTTCTGCTTGTTGCCATTCCATGCCTTATTAGAGAAATTCGCAGAGCCAGTAATTACGCGATATTTTTCGGTTTCCGGATTCGCAAGAAGGTAAATCTTCTGATGGGAAGAAATAGTGTTCTCGAAATACAGCCAGCACTCCCCTTTCTCTACCCTGCCGGAAATCTCTCTTCCCTATTTGTTCTGAAGGAGCTTCAACGTTTCCGCTTGAACAACCAAAGGAGCCAAGGCGGTGAGCTTGATTTGTTTTTCCAAGATGGCCTTACACCCAAATACAAGTTCAATATCTTCGAATTTTCGCATCTGCTTGGCCACCATCGAAACACCATATGACCAGGTAATAGCCTTCATGGTTTTAAAGCCATCGAATAGCTTTTCGGCGTTGTCAATTGTTTCGACCTTTAAGGTTTCGGAGCGTGTTATCTTGGTCTTTCCCTCAACAGCAGGCCCATCAAACTCTTCAGCCTCCATTGAAAACAGCGATTCTTGCATAATTTCATCTTCCTTTCGATTCCCTCCTTACCTCCTTATACGCAAAAACACCTCTTTGTGCGTACACTGCAATGGACACACTAGGAGATGTTTAGATTAATCGAGGGTAAGACGATGTAAAGCGAACCTGAAAGCCTGATGAAAGCCGTATTTCACCAGGGGATGCAGAACAAACCGCAATTTGTTAGTGCTCGTCCTTGTCTCAATCCAGAAGGCTGTAAATTGGCGAATCCTTATCTAATCGTTCACGAAAAGTCGAATGATGCCCTGAAAAATCGAAGAGACCTTCAATAACCGCAAGCGCCTCTTTCTCTTTCTCGCTATGAGATTCTCTATTCTTGTTAATTGCTCCTTTGATTCTCTTCAGCTCGGTACGGTTATGTGTATCCGCATCGTGGGTCAAGCAGTAAAAAAGATATCGACAAATATTCCTCGGGGTCGAATGGGATAACAATTCATAATCGCAATATGCACGGTCAAGCAATTCTTCAAATGGCAAAGATGCAACATCGCAATCGCATCGAACGAAACACTCTTCCAGGATTCTTTTAAGCAGGGAGGACTTCTCTTCTTCGCTCAACTGAACGAAAGGCCTATCAATAACAATTACATGCACTTTGTCGCTAGACTCATATGCTGCGCATGCTTTCTCTCGGATTCTAAGAATCCTTGTAGCCCCTTCTTCTAATTGCGCCCAATCTGCTTCGATGTCAGATTTCAGCTGCCGCTCACCATGCACACCACCGTCATACTGAATGGAAACAGACTTATTGTTCTGACGGCTAATGAAATAAATATCGCTTTCCCTGCCCCCAATTTTTACCGAGGACTCCACAACGAACAACCTGCAACTTTCCGCCAAATGACTCAGGCAGACATAAAGATAGATTTCCGAAATCGAACGTCTTACACCTTGTCTTGGATACTGGGCATCTATCTTATTAGTTCTTTCAAGTTGACTATCGTTCAAACGCTTATTTCTTTTCGCCTCCTGGAGCTGTCGAACAATCGCTCCCTCAAGACCTCGGCTATCTCTTTTAAGCGCGGAACCTTTCTTCTCCGTTAAGGATACATACAAGTCACAGAGTAGATTTAACGGAAGGATATGTCCGCCCTTTTCCCCTGCATATTTCAACATTGCGATATGGAGCTCATTCTGTTGCGCAACCGTCAGCAAATCAAAGTGCCTATTCCCAGCAAAATACATTGCGAGACTTTTCTCACTCGGGTTAACCGATTCTTGACTAGGCTTTTTGCTATTTTGACGACAAAAATCCATATACGCTTCGAACATCTCCACAGAACTTCTGGCGGACTTAGCGTATTTCTCCTTCAATTTTTCTAGCTCATTCAAAACACACTGATTGCAAGGATTTTTTCGCCTTGGTGCATTATCGGCCCATTGTCTCAGTGCCTTTTCGCTACTGGTCCCAGATTGGTGCGGCAAACGTCCCGTTTCCTCACAAAATAATTTGAGCTCATCAAGCCTACGTAAATCCTTTTCCTGATTTTTTTGGCAATCATTGACTTTGCGATAAGCCATCTTGAGGAAGGCTGTCAACACTGTACAGTTATTTTTCCGATCTTTTTTACCCTTTAAAGAGTCAGACATCACAGCTTGTCCAACCCTAAGCGGGCTAAAAGAAACATCAGCAGACAAATACTCAAGATAATCAAAATCGAGCTTTGTCGACGCGATACGTCCCTGCAAATACCGGCGAAGCTCTGTCGGTATATCCTTGCCCTTCCTTAAAAGCTCATCAACATAACGATACTTATCTTTTGCCCCACAAATCGAACAAGCAATTTTATGCCATTCAAGCGCAACAAAAAGAATTCTCTCGGATTCTTCCAATGACAAATCGCCATCTACAAGTGAAACTTTCATCGGCCAAACCCCGCAATTTTACCCACCAAATTGAACTGCGTTTATTACAGTTATCATACATTGTCTACATATTTATTACGAAAGTGTCTAGTCATATTGTATGTCATGTTTGTAAAGCAAGGTTAAGTGACTCCCGCTAAACGCTATACAGGGAAACTGCGATTCACTAATCATCGCCCTCGTCTAAGAGACTCTCAAGCATCTCATCTACAGAATCAAAAGGCCCAAACAAACCAATACCCCTCTCGGCATCATGAATCACTTTGAAGGTTTCTTCGTTGAGATGGCTCTCAGCCAGATAACCGCCCATCCCAGCCAATTCACGCGCAGTTCTAGTTTCAGCCGTTTCGGATTGGAGACCCGAAGCTGAAACAATTTTCTTTCCTGTTGTGCTGTCTGCTCTTTTCGAATTAATCCTATGCAATTCATTCCCCAATCCCACTAAAACACCATCCACGCTACTAAATGCAATGACATCTGAAGAAATGTTTCGTACAACATATATGTTGTACTATATCTAAGGAAATTGAGTTTATGACAGAACGGTATTGTCGCTCGAACAACCTCGTCTTCAGCCGAAAGGTAAATGACATGATCTTCGTCACTGGCGACATACATGGCAACGGAGAACGTTTTTCATCACGACGGTGGAGATTCGGAAAAGGCCTGAACCGCAATGATGCCGTTATTGTAGCGGGAGATTTTGGCCTCCCCTGGAGCGACAGCAACACTGACACCTACTGGCTTGATTGGCTTGAATCGAAACCCTGGACAACCTGTTTCGTAGATGGAAACCACGAAAACCACGCTCTGCTTTCCAAGCAGCCAACCAAAAACTGGAACAACGGAAAAGTGCATGTTTTACGGCAGCATGTTCTCCATCTAATCCGCGGAGAGATTTTCAATATATCGGGTCTCACCATATTCGTCATGGGCGGTGCATCGAGTCACGACATACAATACCGCACCGCAGGAAAAAATTGGTGGCCCGAAGAGCTACCGAGCGCCAGCGAATACGAGCATGCGAGGAAAGCGCTTAATGCTACAAATCGGAAAGTGAATTACGTAATAGCCCATGAAGCACCGAGGGTCATTGCCTCTAAGCTCTGCCAACAACGCAATAGAATCCGCAATCCAAACGATCCTTTGCAAGGCTTTTTCGAAGAGATTAGCAATCGGCTCTATTATCAATGCTGGTTTTCGGGGCATTACCATATTGATGAGTGGGTAAACGAGAGACATCGACTTATCTACGAAGACATTCTACCTATCGGCTCGAAGATGCCCATCAACAGAGGATTCGGCAAGAAACAGGAAATCGTAAGATCAAAGAAAGAAAGTTATTCCAATGAGACCAGCCCATACGCACGGCAAAAGAAGGGTCATAAAGAGCCAGGATGCGGAAGGCTTCGTCGATTCTTTATGCAATCACAAAGAATCCCAATTCGACTCGATGGGTAAATCGGAAATCAAAACCGAACGCCTCAAGTCGCGAGGGCTTCTAACTCGTAGAACATCAGGGGAAGAGCCATTCGCAACTCGCCCTTACGGCAAAGTTGACCCCATAGAGTCAAAACAAAGGGCGGTAATCACCGATAGGTTCATCTACGAATTGGTCGAGTTTACCAGCTGATTAGTTTTGTACAGCTAACTCAGCCTGACATACAATGAAAATGGAGCCAACCGTTCGCTCGGGCAATGGGAGCCCGGTATGCTGCGGTTGGCTTCGTTTGGTTTTTACACCTAGGTTCAAAAAACTACGGCCTCAAACAACTGATAGGTGCAACGTACACGCCGTCATTCCTGCGGTAGGCGTATCCATCCGCGGTTACAACCAACATGAACGACGGAGCGCCCATAACGGTTTGGTCGATTTTCGCGGCAACCTTCCCCAGCGATTCAGCTGCCGCATCGGTCTGCGACTGGTTAAGCTTGATTTCCACCAAGCCCCATCTTCCATCGCGCAGCGCCACAACCGCATCGGCTTCCAAGCCGGAATTGTCCCGATAGAAAAACACCTGTCCGTTATTCTTTTGGGCGTATACCCGCAAATCCCTAATGCAAAGCGCCTCGAAGAGCATTCCCAAAGTCGGCATGTCGCGCAACAACAAGGCAGGGCTTGCACCTAAGGCCGCCGTTGCCAGAGAGGGGTCAACGAAATAGCGCTTCGGCGTACGGCTCAAACGCGCTTTTGACCTAAGCGAAGGCTCCCATACATCAAGGTCTTCGACAATCGAAAGGTTCCGCAATGCGGCCAAATAGGCCGAAAACGTTGGGCGGGACATTTCACTGCCCTGTGCATTTATCATCTTCGACATAGAGGAAGTGTCCGCTTGCGAACCCACGCATCGCGCGAATGAGCGCATAACCAGCCTTGCGTGATTGGGATTGCGCGACACCCCGTCAACCGCAGAAATATCCTCCTCGGCAACCGCCTGCAAATAGTCGAACGCCGTTTCCGTTGCCGCTTCCGCATTACCCATGGTAACCGCGCTGGGCCATCCGCCACGCGCAACCTGGAAGGCTATGGTCTCGATATCACCCGATGCTGCACCTTCGATATCGGATGGCTCGTCGAACAGCCCAAGAAGGGAAACCTCGCCCGTTGATTCCCTCGACTCGAAAAGGGACATGGTGCGCATATCCAGAAACGACATCCTGCCCGTGCCAGAGTGCTGCGGCTTGTTCTTCGGGGTTGCAGACCCCGTTAGGATGTAAAGCCCCTTTTCCCTTTCCCGATCAACAGAAAAACGCACCGCATCCCATAACTGCGGCGCCTCTTGCCATTCATCGATAAGACGAGGCTTACCTCCGCGCAGCAAGACAGAAGGCTTCGATTCGGCAAGCATTTGATTGCTTACCCGTTGATCGGGATCCTGCATGAAAAGCGCACTCTGCGAATACCTGAGGGCAGTTTCCGTTTTACCGCACCACTTCGGACCGCGGATAACAACCGCTCCTGTTTGCTTCAGTTTCAATTCAAGCAATTCATCGGCAATACGCGGCAAATAGGCGCTTTCGTCCACCATGGCAAAACCTCCGTTTTACAGATTGCAACAATTTCATTTTACACATTGCAATAATTCTGTTTTACAGATTGCAGAGGTTTTGTTTTACACATTGCAAATTTCTTGGTGCAGAAATTATACCTGTCCCTATTTTCCCAACGTGAAGAGGGCAACCTGGCGCCTCTAACGCAGCGTGGCAGAATCGGCTCCGCTTATTTGAATGTCAGCATCGAAGAAAGCCAACAACGCCCGAATAGCAAGCATGATATCGCGTGCGCCGGCGGTTTCGTACGCCGAGTGCATGGCAAGCTGGGCGCAGCCCACATCAACGCCATGCATACTTGCTTGTATGTTGGACAGGTTGCCCAAGGTTGAGCCACCCGCCATATCGCTGCGGTTCGCAAACCGCTGGAACGGTACGCTGGCGTTATTGCACACCGCACAGAACACGGCACTGCTAAACGCATCGGTGCAGTACTTCTGGTTTGCCGCTTCTTTGACCACAATGCCCTGATTCAAATAGGCACGATTGCCCTCATCGCTCTTTTCGGGATGGTTAGGGTGTACCGCATGGGCGTTGTCGCAGCTTGCCAATAGGGAACCCGCCAGCGCGCGGCGATATTCCTCGTCCGTACCACCCAAAGCCCCATTCAAGCGCATCAGCGTATCGGGTAAGAATGTGGACATAGCACCCTGCTTGGTGTTGGACCCCACCTCTTCGTTGTCGAAACAGCAGTACACCGAAACGCAGGAATCGTTAGAACTCTGCAAAAACGCTTTAGCCGAAGCGTAGGCGCACATAAGGTCATCGAGTCTGGGGGCCGAGATGAATTCACCAGCCGCACCCCATATGCAAGGTGCCTGGCGATTCACCAAATACAGGTCATGGCTCACTATTTGGTCGGGATGAAGGTTCAGCTCGTTAGCGAGCAGCGGCTGCAGTGCTTCTTTCTCCAGCGCGCCCGTGGAAACCACCGGGCACAAATCGATCCGTCGGTTTGGAGCAAAGCCGTTGTTCACGCCATGATCCATATGGATAGCCAGGCTCGGAATAAGAGCCACATCCCTATCAAGCGAGACCAACCTGCTCTCAATGCGATTCCCTGTTTGAACCATTACGCGGCCCGCAAGGGAAAGAGGACGATCAAACCAGGTGTAATCGATCATTCCACCATACGCCTCAACGTTTAAGCGCTTGTACGAACCTGGGCCTTCCAAATCGGGCTGAGCCTTGATTTTGAACAGAGGCGAATCCGAATGCGAAGCGGTGATCTGAAAATGATAGCCTTCCGATACGGCACCGCCCACCTTGAAGGCTATGATGCTCGAACCGTTGCGCACGGTGTAGTAGCATCCCCCTGGCTTGCAGCTCCAGGTTTGCGCTTCGGGGAGAAAAACGAATCCTGCCTCGTCAAACCGAGCACGCAGGGCAGACACCGCGTGAAATGCGCTGGGGCTTTCATCTATGAAGCGCAGCAGGCCTTCTGCTGCCTGGATTTCTTCGTGCGTCAAGCCACTACCCGATTCCGCCACCATGCCAACTCGCTTTCTTTCCAAAAGAAATAGACGTTTTCCCAACCAGTCTAACAGCTAACAATGCACTCTTCGAAAGCAGCCACAATCGAAGTGAAGCTCGGGATCAAAGAAGTGACGCGCGGTGCACGCGTCGGGCAAAAAACAATCCACCAAAACCGGGACCGAATTCCGCCACCAACACCCAAGCCCCAAACCCAAAAGCGCACCCATTAACCCACCCCGCAGCCGTAGCAGCAGGCTTCTCCTCTATACTTGGAAGCATCGAAGTAAGGGAGATCATGGGGAACCCAGAGCAGCATACGCAAAGCATCTCAAAACGTCGGGTTTTGATTGTTGCCGCCTGCATTGCCGCAGCGACTTTTGCCCTCCTCATTTGCGCCGAGATCTTTCTTCCCAGCAAACCGCCTTCGTTTTTCGGTCTCGGGTTCGGCCCTTCAAGCACAACGGGGTTCATGGTGCTTCTGGGCCCAGCACTTGCCGCATGGGCCTTTTCCATCTACGTACGCTGCCCCGATGCCACTATCCGCAACCAGCTTATTGCCATCGCCGCCCTTTTAGCGTTTTGGTTGCTCGACGTTATCGTGAAATACCCCATGAAAAGTGACCTGGGCACCTCTATATGCTGGTACCTCTATTACGTTCCCATGCTATTTATTCCCGCGCTGGCCTTTACCTGCGCCCTCCGCGCCGCCGGTTTCGATACCACCAAGGCAGGAAAAACCGCACGCTCCATCGCTTTTGCAGGAAGTGCCCTGCTTGCTCTGTTCGTGCTTACGAACAACCTCCACCATGCGGTATTTTCGTTCAGTTTCGACGATCCCGGCTGGAGCGGCAATTACCGCTGCGAGTGGTGCTATTGGCTCGTTGCTGGCTGGTTCGTCCTACTTTACGGAGCATTCTTTGCCTTGTTGTTCCCTGCCGCAAGAAAGCAGCTACGCCCCTCTTTTGCCCCTTTAGCGATTATCGCCGGTTTGGCAATTGCCTACAGCTTGCTCTACATCCTTCGAAACGCTCACTTCTTCAGCACCAACCTGGCACTCACCTACACCATCCTTATTGTCGTGGCGGTCGAAATCACTCTCGCGACAGGGATCCTTCCCTCTTATGCGTGGTATCGGGAAACCTTCTACAAACTACCTTTCGATCTGAAAGTGCTAACCAGGAATGGGCAGCTTGCTTACTCGACCGCACAAGCCAAGCCCCTTTCGCCCGAAACAATAGAAAAGATAACTGAACTTGGCACGCTCAACGGCGCGGCCGTAGACTTCCGCGTCCCAAGCAACCCCCATACCCTCAAACGCGCCTACGGCATCAGCGGCGGCACCGCGTTGCTCTCCATCGATGTAAGCAAAAATGACGCCAGACGCACCGCTCTCAAACAGCGAAAGGAAGAACTGGTCAATGCATCCGAGCTGCTAAAGCGAAGCGCTGCCATTCGCCAGGGCCTCGCATTACGGGAAGCAGAACGTGACTTATTCGAGCAAATCAATAACTCGCTGGCGGAAAAAACTTCCGAGATCAATCGCCTTATCGACGAGCTCCCCGAAGACGACTCGCTCGAAAGTGCAGCAATCAGACGCCAAAACTTGACCCGGGTTAAATTCCTTGTCGCCTACTGCAAGCGCAAAGGAAGCCTTATCGTTGCCGAGCGTGAAGGAGTTTCCTTCACCCAAGAACAAGTTGAACTGGTATTTACCGAAGCCGCAGCCGATTTCCGTTCCATGGGAATCGAAAGCGCCGCGCTCTTTCGCTTGAACGAACCCCTATCACCCGCAATCATGTCCCACCTCTACGATTGCGCATACGACTTCGCCTCACTGGCATTTGCGATCAAAAACCCAACCCTGCTCTTATTTGGCGAAAACGACGAACGCTGCGCCTTGACAGTTCGCATCGTTTTGCAATGCGAAGAATCCCGAAAACTCGAACCTTCGCTGCAAAACTTCTGCAATAGCCTGACGAAAGCGGGCATCCGCAACTGCCACCAAATCGAGGCAGACGAAATCGCCGTCAAAATCAAGCTGGAAGACAGTGCCTTATGAGCCATCTGTTCAACATAAAATCTGTTGCCACACGGAAAGAAAACCGCAACCCCCGCGGAGCTGTCACCTATGAGACGCTTCTCCTTGCGCATCTGCTCTTAGCCTGCGCAACGGTATGCTCCGCTTACGCAAACCATGGCGCGCTGCTGTTCCGCATGAAGATGATCTCATTCCCCATCGAGCCAATGATGTGGGTTAACGCCATTGCGCTTGTGCTGGGTCTCGTGCTCGCCTTCGCCTATCGCCGCCCCATAATGACCCTCGAGCTCATAGTTCTTGCTACCTGCACGCCACCATTCATCGAAGCGGCTGACATCAACAGCTGGTTCATTCCCGTACTAGACGCTTCGTTCTTCCTTTTCCGCGTGTCGTCTTCGCTGACCATGGATATCAAGCACCGCAGTTCCGCGATTACGCAGCTCTCCATCGGCGAAGCGGTAAAAAAGCTTCCCGAGGGCATTCTCTGCATTAATCGAAGCGGAGCGATTGTCCTTATGAACGAAAGCATGCGATCTAGCCTTCAAGCGCTCGGATTGGGCACCAACCTCTCAGAGGGTTCCCTTATCTGGGCGGAGCTAGCCAAACGCACAACCGCAGGCAACCACGTTCGCGACGCCCTACTTCCCGAAGGGATACGTCTAACTGTATCGCCAAACGAAACCAGGCTCTTCACACATGACGAGGTGACGCTGCATCACACCTTATGCGAACGGATCATGGCCATTGACGTTACGGTTGAAGAAGACCTCAACGAACGTCTGCATCTTGCCAACACCGAACTGGAAGAATCGAACCGCAAACTGGAGCAAACCCTGGCGCAGTTAGAAGAAGCTGCTGCAGAAGAAGCATCGCTCGTCATGAAAACGCGCGTCCACGACTCCATCGGCCAACGAATGACCATACTCCATCACTACCTAGAATCAGATATAGATAATCCGGAAATCACCCGAAGCGTTTCCCGGCTTATGCACAATATCACCAACGATCTTGCTCGCACTTCCCCAGAGGGAAAAGACGAGCTTGCCGATCTTGCATCAGCCTTTGCTCTTGCAGGTACGAATATCCACATAGAGGGCACGCTGCCCGAAAACCCTAGCTCGGCAAATGCACTAGTTGGGATAATTCGAGAAGCGGCAACCAACGCACTCAAGCACGGCAGCGCTAAAAACGTCTATATTCGCATAGCGGCCAAACCATCGGAAACGAACCTGGCCATTTTCGATGACGGTACCGGCGCTTCAAGCACGATTATCGATGGCTGCGGCATGCCCCAGATGCGCCGAGCGGCAGAAGTCCTCGGTGGCACCTTTGAGGTAAACGCACTGACGCCTTTCACTATATCGGCAACTATTCCCCATCAAGGAGCATCATCATGATCACCATCGTCATCGTTGAAGATCAGGGGATTCTCCGAGAATCACTCGCATGCACGCTCAACCTGCAGGAAGACATGCAGGTTGCCCGCGCGCTTTCCGATGCAGCAGACGCACTCGACGTGGTGCGCGAGACGAATGCCAATCTTGCGCTTTTGGATGTTTGCACCGAAAACGGATCGAGCGGAATCGCCGCAGCGAAGCAGATTCGCGAAGCCTGCCCCGATACGAAAATCGTAATTATGACAGGCATGCCGGAAATCACGTTCATCGAACAGGCAAAGCTCGCTGGAGCCGACAGTTTCGTATATAAGAACGTTGGAACTGAAGAGCTCCTGGGAATTTTTCGCTCAACCGCCAACGGCTACTCCACCTTCCCGAATGCAACCCAGAGCATCTTCTCGGACGCTTCGGCACTCAACGAAACAGAGATCAGTATCCTGCGATTGGTCTGCGAAGCAAAAACGCGTAAGGAAATTGCAGCTGAGCTGTATTTAAGCGAAGGCACAGTAAAACGCCACATTTCTGAGATCTTGGCCAAAACGGGCTACGACAGCATCTTGCGCCTTGCCGTGCATGCGGTATCGCAGGGTCTTATCGTTCCGAAGATGGACAAATAAGCCACTGGCGGCAATAGAAATCACGCCCTTCGTCATCTGGGTTCCACCCGCCGTTTACAACGCAAAACCAGCCAACGAAATCACCAGATCAATACCCTTGTTTTGTTTTTGAGACACATGGCTCAAAAACACTCTTTAACTGAGCCGCAGGTCACTTCTTCCAGCGCTCCCCTCACGTCATCATGGAACCACGATGACAAACATAGCTAGCCGCAAAAGCGGCGAGGGAGTCTGAGAGGATGTGGTTGCAATGAAGGCAACGAAGAAGATCATCGCAGTTCTGGTATGCGCTTTTGCCCTGTGCTTTGCACTGGTGGGATGTGATTCCGGAGCCGAACAGTACAAGAAGAACTTCCAGGGCGACTGGGAACTGGCAGGCCTGACCGAAGGCGATACCACCTATTCCGAGAGCGATATCTCCATGCTTAAAGCATGGGGCATGGAAGTAAAGCTGTCCCTCAATGAAGACGAAACTATGGTTCTCGAGTACTTCGGCGAAACGGCCGAGGGCAACTGGGAGCCCAAGGATGCTACCACTTTCAAGATGACAGCCATGGGCGATTCGATCGATGGCAAGCTGGCTGATGGGATGATATCCATCGAAGTCGAGGGTGCCGAAATGAAGTTCAAGAAGATGGAATAGCGGGGTGAACGGTAATGAAACTCAAGTTTCTAGGAATTGCAGCATGCGCACTTGCGCTCTGCTTCACCCTTGTGGGGTGTAACTCACAAAAAGTAACTGACTTTACCTGGTACCAGGCGGCAGTGCCCGATAAGTACGAACTGAACACCAGCCTTGGCAGCAATGCGGCAAAGGTATCGTTCGCCAAGACCGATGAAGGCAAAGAGCTGCGCGTCAACTGGAACGGCGTAAAGGATGCCCAGGGAATTACCCAAGCATTCATGGAATGGGAAGGCACTGGCTCTGAGCAGCTGGACGATATGAAGATCGGCAACTACACCTGGAAGGTTGCTCAGAGCACCGAGGCAAGCAAGCCAAAGATCCAGTTCTGCACCGACCTGCCCGATGGACGTGTTGGCATCGTTGATGCCCGCGGATTCAGCGACATCAACGACAAAGACCTGCAGAGCTTCGTTAAATCGGTAAAGTTCGCAGATGATGTGAGCGAAGCATACGACAAAGCCAAGGAAGTCAGCTCTGACGACCTGAAGATCCACTAACACCCTTGGGCGGAGCCGCAATCGAGTTCCGCCCGTTTTCGAAACAGACTGAAGAGGAGGACATCATCATGAAGAAAGCAGTTATCGCACTTCTTGCCCTCTGCATAAGCCTTGTTGCCGCAGTTGCCTTAGTTGGTTGCGGAGAAAGCGGGCCTGCGGACAAGAAAGCGGATTTCATCTGGTTTAAGGTTGAGGTTCCCGAAGGCGTAAGCGTCAGCAACTCTGCCGGCGACAACGCAAACAAAGCCCAACTGACATTTTCCAACAACGATCGAATCATCCCATTATGGGAAAAGAAAATGACAGCTGAAGAGTTGCTCGCTCGATACGAAGATCGCTACAGCGGGTCTTTTAAATGGGAGACACATGACCCTGTAACCTACGGCGACAAAACCTGGTTGACCGGCGATTACAAGCATTCGGGAGGGACTACTTCCGTTTTCATCATCGGGGTAAATGAGGGAAGCGTGTCTATAACCGTCGACAACTTCGAAGATCATAAGGCGGAAGTCGAAACGGTGCTTAATACCATCGAATTTGCCGATAACATGAGCGAAGCCATGAAGGAAGCCAAGGAAGTTAAGCTTACCGACATCGACCTGAAACGCTAACCATCCTGTCGTAAAGAAACCAGACTCCTTTGCGACACTCCAAGCTAAGAGAAGGACCGGCGCTGCCGGTCCTTCTCTCTTTTGCGTAGTGAATTAGATTGAAGGCCTTTCGCCATCAATGCCCCCTTGCAAGGATAGGCATTTCCGCTGACAGCGCCACTTGTGCCTTCGTTTCCGCCCATAACGGGCGCATTCGGCAAAACACCTATCATCGCCTTGAGAATGCAAACCCAAAGCACGACGCTCCGCCTTCGCCAGCTAGAACCAACCGGTATAGGTTTTCTGCAACACAGCGCTGGCAACCCAGTTTGCAAGCGTAATGAAGTCGAACACCGGCAAACCCGTTGCCTTCTGAATAGCCGCCGCGTAAGGGGGCAGATCACTGCACTCAAGCAAGATGGCCTTGATGTCGGGATGCTGCCGGCACAATTCCTTCGCCAAACTGCATAAATCATCGGTAAGCTTGCCGTTGTCGAGTTCGTGTCCGCCCCAACGAATGGGAGCGAAGCTTTCCATGTCGCCTACGTTCTGAATAATGAGCCTTTCAGTGTTGCTACCAACCTGGGCAAGCAGATCATCGTTCAAGCTGGATCCATCGGCGGCAAACACCGCAATAGACCCCGCCTGGGCAAAGCCCGCCTTGATAACTGGCAGCTGGCACAAGCTCGACATGAATACAGGGACGTCAACCGCCGCCGCAACCTCTTTCTGGAAATGGGCGAAGTAACCGCATGCGCCGATAATAGCACGCACGCCCTGCGCCTCCAGCTTCTTGGCGGCTTCGATGATCATCTGCTTGATGGCGGGGTCACCCGCAAACAGCTGCTCGATCTCGAAATCAACCACTTCGTAGCACACGGGATAATTGAAGGTGCACGCATTGGCAACATTGCCTGGAAGCTTGGGGTAATCCAGCTTCACGGCAATGATGCCGAGCACCTGCCCCGAAAAACTACGGGGCGGAAGCCCGTGGGTACCACGAACCTCCGCCTTCGTCTCAAGCGCACCGTATGCGCTTTTCCAATTGCTCATTTACTCGCCCTCAGGAGCTACGTATTCGCCCTCGCGCAGATAAGCCTGCATCTGGTCTTTCGTCATATGACCAATGCCCAGCTCATCCAAGGTAAGACCGGTCTCGAAGAAGTTGGTCTTGTTCATAACGCCGCCCAAGACAATCATGGAATCGATGATAGGCGTGGGGACGCCGAACTTCTTGCCCAGCTCATGGTACACATGGCAACCAACGGGAACATCTTCGGTTACATAGCGGTTCTTGATGGTGAAGGGGCCGGTGGCAAAACCGACTTCCCACTGCTCCTCGAAGGGAACGTTGCAGCCCTCGCCCATGTACTCTTCGCCCAGAACGCTGGTGCGCTGGTAGAACACTTCTTTCTTAAAGGGCTGGATGCCAACACCCATAGCTTCCGCCAGAGCAATTTCCTCGTTGTAGAACTGGTACTGAACCTCAGAAATAGAGGGGCAGAAGGAATGGGAGTAGATGGAGTAGTCGTGGATGTTCTTGTCCAAGACCGTGCCGAAGTTTTCCATCGTGGATACGCCCAAAACCGTACCGGGAACATGGATAACCGGGTTCACATTGGAGAAGCCGATATCCATAACGGTATCGCCACACACTGCGCCATCGCCTTCAGTGATAGCATCAAAGCAACCCAAGGCCTTCGAGCTTTCTACGAAATCTTCTGTGTCCTTTGCAGGAAGCGCAGCGCCACGCAATGTAATAGCGCGATATACCAGCGAGCAGGTGGGCTTGGCAACGCCGCCTTCGGTATCGACGCGCGTGCCATAGGGAGCGCTTGACCAACCACCGATGATAACCTTCTTGGTGCAGCCCATTTCGCGCATCATCTTGCGAAGCTTCAGGCTACCGTAGTTATCGGGAATGATGTGAACGATCTGACCATCCTCCAAAGCAGGAATGAGCTCGCGGAAGAAAATCTCATGAGCGATAGAGGGGATGCCCACAACAATAAGCTTGGCGCCCTTAACCGCTTCGGCTACAGAATTGGTTGCCATGGCAAATTCGCCCTTGCCCATACGACGGAAACCGTACTTAGTCTGCGTCCCCGGTGCCTTGTCCTGCAAGGTGATACCCGTACGCATAACAGTGCCCAATGCATTGTCAAAGAACGGATCCAGATCGCAAATACGAACTTCCTGGCCAGCCAACGCACAGTCAGCACCACAGGTTTTACCAACAGCGCCACCACCCAAGATGGCGATAGGTGCGCGGCGCAGCTCTTCTACGTCTACCAATTCAATAACCTCCTTAGCGGACGGCCTTGCGGCCATACTCCGAAAAACGCTCAGACCCGCGAACCGATGCGAACCCAAGCGCTACCTTCATCACTACAGAAGAATACCACGCATAAAACCCCGAATTCGCGTACAGAGACGTTAATTCCCTCATTGTCCTAGGGAGATTCCGTCAAGCTCTTCCTCTGTCTGCTAAAACAAGCGTATTTCCTTTATTCGACACAGAGCTACTTTCAAATAGCAACGCATTCAGTAGCAACGCAGCCCTAGGCTATAACCGAAGCCGCAATACGCAAGGAATGGACGCACGTCCATTATGCGGAACGCATCTGATACCATCAGGACAATCAAAACACAGGAGGACCCATGGAAAACGCACCGATGCATCGCCCCATGCGCCAGGCAAGCCGCCAAGTGCGCAATATCGACCAGCTTCACGCTATTGTTGAAGCCTGCCACACCGTACGCATCGGGGCGCTCGACGAAGAAGGCATGTTTATTGTCCCCATGAGTTTTGGTTACGACTGGGCAGACCCTGAAAGTCCTGGCAACAATGCCCCCACCCCACGCCTAGCACTGTGGGTGCACTCGGCTCCCGAGGGACGCAAGGCAGAGCTTTTCAATCGCGAACCACGTGTCGCTATCGAAATGGATATCGAGGACGGCGTGATAGAAGGCCCCTATGCCTGTGCCTATTCCTATGCGTATCGCAGCATCATGGGTACGGGTACCGTTCATCGAATCCAAGGCACCGAAGCAAAACGTTACGGGCTCACCCGAATCATGCATCATCTGGCCCCCGGAGCTAGCGCCGGTTTTACCGACCAAGCGCTGGCCCGCACAAACATCTACTGCATCGACATAGATTCCTTCACTGGCAAACAGCGCGCCTAGGAAAACCAACAACAAAAACCGCCCTTCGTTTTTTGCGTCAGCATAAAGCAAAGGGCGGTTCGTCATTTGAGGCAATCGGAAGCCGCTACGTCATCGAGCGTGGGCGTATTAGCAAACCAGTTTCGACTCTTCTACTTTTTCGATATACCAATTCAGGAATCTCATCAAGGGCTTGCGGAACACTAGCCCAAGCAGCAAGAACGGCACAACGAACAGCATCAGTAAGCCGATTTCTATCCAGAAATCATTCATGTACACGCCCATCATGGCGGCACGCATAGCGTTGATAACATGCGTTGCCGGCAGGAAGGGACTGAGAACCTGGAAGAAGTCGGGCAACATCTGGAGCGGGAAGCTGCCACCGCCGGAGGTAACCTGAATGATAAGAAGGAATACGGCAATAGCCTTACCTAAGTTGGCAAACGATACCACCAACGAGTAAATGATGAAGGTGAAGACCAAGCCCGCCAACCAGAAACAAATCAGATACAACAACGGATTGCTTACCTGCACCTGCAAGAACAGTATGTTGCCAAGAGCAAGAACCGTGGTTTGACACAGGGAAACGAAAGCAAATACGCCAAAACGTCCCAAGAACAACTGATACAGCTTTGGATAGCCCAGCTTAATCTGCGCCTTGCGCGACACATCCACCTTGATAGCAACCGCCAGCAACAATGAACCAACCCACAAAGCCAATGTGGTATACAACGGCGCCATCTGAGAGCCGAAGTTATCTGCAGGGAATACCGCATTACGCTCAAGCTGCACGGGAGCCGCCAGCGCCGATGCAAGGGCATCGGGGTCGGAATAGAGCACCGTACGTAACTGTTCGAGGTTGCCCGAAGCAAGCGCCTCACGCATAGCGGCGGAAAGCGAAGTGAGCTTTTGCGCTGAATCATCTAGATCGGATGCCGTGTCGAGCAACTTCTGCTTCGATGTTGCGATGCGGCCAGCAAGGGAATCAGCGCCGTTTTGCAAATCATCCCCCACCGAACCAAGCGTTGACGCGCTCGAAGAAAGCGAGCTCGACATAGCAGAGACCTGGTCCATCAACGCATCAAGCTGAGGTTTGATAGTGTTGTTGTAATCGTCGGAAAGCTGACCCACACTGCCCTTCGCCTGAGCCGCAAGAGCGCTCACCTTGTCATGCTCGGCCTGAGCCGAAGAAGCGTCAGCCCTGATGGAATCGGCAGCAGTACGCAAGCCGTCAGCCAGCGCCTTTTGAGAATCGGCAGAAGCCTGCAACTGCACAGCAAGCTGTGTGAGCGTTTCCTTCAAACTGGGATCGCTCTGCACATTTGCCAAACTCCTTACCTGACTCGCCAACGACTCGAATTGCGAAGCCTGAGCCTCGATCGAGGAGGCCTGATTATCCAAACTACCCGCAGAAGTGCCCGCAAGGGTATTGGCAGAGCTGAAAGCCTGATCGATTGCGCTTGAGACGCCCTCATACCCCGCTGCGCTATTGGAAATGGCCTCGCCCAGAGCGGCATTGGACGCCTTCAGGGCATCACCCATGGAAGAAACGGAGTCTTTCGCTTGGTTGGCGGAATCCATTACCTGAGCGGCAGAATCACCTGCCTGGCCCAAAAGCTCAGCCGAGCCCGTCACCAGAGACTGAGAGGCATCGAGTACCTGAGCGTAAGTTCTCAACGTCTGCGAGGCATCAGACATCTGAGCACCCATAGTATCGACATGGTTTGCCAAATCACCCAATCGGCTATCGATATTGGCGTTATCCGAGTACTTCAGCAACGAGGAAGCAACATTCATGCCCACTTCTGCGAGCGTTTTGGCAAATACCTGGTTCACCATATCTGACGCCTTGCTGGCGCCTTGATCGGTAAGCTTCGGCGCAACCACGTTCTTCTTTTCGTTGCTGTAGTAAATCAGATCTGCATGACCTGAATCACCCGAGTAGAACGTCATCATGTCTTTGCTGAAGCTTTCGGGGATAACCACTGCCGCGTAGTATTTACCTGATTTAGCGCCGTCGATAGCGTCGCCTTCGTCCGTAAACACCCAATCCATCTGCTCGTTAGCTCGCAACGAGCTGGCAATCTGCTCACCCATGTTCACTTTCATGGGAACCAGATCGCTCTGATAGCCCTCGTCGTTGTTCACTACCGCAACCTTCAGGTTGCCGGTATTGTGGAACACGTCCCAGCATGCCAGCACGTTATACCAGCTGAAAATAGAAGGCAGCAACACCAAACCCAAGATAATAAGGCCGGTAATCAAGTTGCTGAAGATACGCTTCATGTCATCGACGAAAAGCTGGCGGATCACTCTCATTATTTCAGCCCGCCTTTCAGGTCAACCGGCTGCGGAGCCGGAGAGTCAGAAACGCCATCACGAGCCCGGAACAGATCACGCAACTCGTCGTCAGACAAGTCGTCGAGGGCAACTTCGTGAGCCAAACGATCACGGATGAACTCAATCACAACAAGGAAGATGATGATGGCCACCAACCAGATAAGCCAGCACGTAAGCATAATCACTTTCTCGAAGCCCAAGAGGGAGAGAAGTGGGGTGACGATGGCGGGCACCGCCAAACCAAAGAAGAAACCGCCTCGCCTTAAGCGCGGGTACAAACCCATAAAGCGCTTAGCGCTTTCTGCTAGCTGGCTACGATACTCTTCCCTGTCAGCCAAAACACGGAACAGCTGGTCCATACGATAGCGGCGCGCAGGAAGTTTTGCTTCTTCGCCGTTCAAGATATCGCTCGCGGCAATCTGCTTGCCGAACATACGATTCACATTGGTGAGGTAAGGGCGTAGCAGGAAGCCGATGACGAAGAACGCCAAAAAATACAGGAGCAGCATGCCCACTTCGCCGAGCCACTGCAATCCGTAGAAACCGCCAATGGTTTCGCGCAGCGCGTTAATGCCATACGTGAATGGGAACACTGGGTATACAGCCTGGAAGAAATCGGGGGTCATCTCGATGGGATACAGACCCGTAGCGCCAGGGATCTGCACAAAGATGAGAATGATGCAAAGGCCCTTACCAACATGCTGCAGCAGCACCGAAAGCGCATACTGAATGCACAGGTAGGTAAGGGATGCGAACATCGCCGTCAAGAAGAACAGGGGCACGCTTGCCACCTGAACGCCCAAGAACAGGTTGCCAGCGCAGCAGACTATTGCCTGAAGGGAAACCAAGGGCGCCAAGAACAGCCATTTGCCCAAGTACCGCTCACGCGAGGAAAGGTTAAGGATGCCCTCATCGTCAACCTCTTGGCGCAAAATGACCAAAAGCATGAACACGCCGATCCACAACGTCATGTTCATAAACAATGGCGCCATTGCAGATCCATAGGCATTAACCGAATACAGCTCTTCGGTCTGCAGCTCGGTCGGCGAAAGCATGAAGCCGGCAATCTTTTCAGGATTCAGGCCGTCTTCGCCAAGCAAATCTTGCAAGGTGTTAGCGGTGCCCAAGGCAACAAGATCGGTTCTGACCGTATCGATATCGTCTTGGAAACCAGCAAGCATGCCATCGGTTTGACCAAGCGCGGATGCCGTGGTTTGCAGCGCGGAATTAAGCTGATCGAGGGCCGTTATCGACTGATCGATGAGCAGCGACTGGTTAGACACCGCCGTCGAAAGACCCGAAAGCGCATTCGAGAGTTTCGTGGTGCTATCGCTTAATGCTGGAAGCGTTTCGCTGGTTAACGTGCCACGATATTTATCGGCGTTTTCGAGCGTGCCCTGAAAGGCAGTGTTCACTTTTTCAGATGCTGAAGTTATATCGTTCGAGGCCGACTTCAAAGCTGGATAGGTGCCCTTCACCCCAGCAACAGCAGATTGCAGCGAGTTGTTCTGCGCTTCAAGGGTCTTAGCGGATTCCTCGATGGCCTGCTTCGTTTCGTCGTTTAAACCAGGCGTTTCCTCGAGCGACCGTAGGGAAGCAATTATGGCAGTGTTCATCTTCACCGTTGCTTCGCCCTGGGCAACTGCGGCGTCAACCGTGCCTTCTGCACCCGCAATAGATTCATTCACTTTACCCACGGCGGCATTTGCGTTGGTGGCAGCCTGAGAAGCTAAATTGGAGGACTGATCCAACACGCCTGTCATCTGCACCACAAAAGGACCCAACGCTTGCTGAGTTTCGGAAAGCAAGTTAGAAGCCTCTGAAAGCTGCTGGCTCAAGTTAGCGATATCGCCTTTGGCTCCCTGAAGCTTGCCTTTTGCATCATTGGTCTTAGAAGACAGGTCGCTTGAGGCGGACGACAAATCATTAACCGCGTTACGCGCATCCGACAACGAGGCATTTGCTTTATCCAGCTGCTTTTCGATGGAAGTTCGCGCATCGCCAATGTCTCCTTCAGCCTGCTTCAGACCTTCGTCGATCTCTTCAGCAACTACGCCACTGACCGTAGAAACAAAGGTGGAATTGATGGTCTCGTCCAAGGTATTTGCACCCGTATCGGTAACCTTGGTCGAAACACCACCCGCTTTTTCATTTACGTAATACTCGAGCTTTGGCTGAGTGATGTCGCCTGTCAGAAACGTAGTGACGTCATAGCTGAAATCAGAAGGGATAATAAACGCTGCGTACGCTTTCCCCGATTTCACTTCCTCCATGGCGGTATCACGATCGGTGAAAGTCCAGCCAAGTTGATCGTTGTCATGCAACTGATCAACCACCTGGCTGCCCAAATCAAGATCGCCCATTATGTCGGTTGAGGCACCTTCGTCTTCGTTGACCACGCACACACGGATGTTTCCCGTATTGTCGTAAGGGTTCCAAAAACCTTCTACGTTGAACCAGGTGTAGAGAGAGGGCAGCACCACCAAGACGAACACGACCACCAAAGCAGCCGGCGCCTTGAGCAAACGCAGATAGTCACGCCTAAGAACGCGTAGGGCATTCTTCACGCCAGGGAACACCTCCTTGCATAGCAATCACAACTGCGCCCTAAAAACAACGAGCGCGCAGATACCGAACACAGAACTTAGTCATTGTATCTTGCTACTGCCGATAGCCCCTCATCCATCAATCCCTTTACAGAAACTCCCCATTTGTGGACTAATCGAACAGCGCAGCGATAGATGTCGACCTAATCCGCATCGAGGGCTAAACCAACGACCAGAGGCATCACCCTGCGCTCTTGCATACACCGCCCCTAAAGGGCAAGAGCTCGAAGCAAGGCACCGCTCCGAGCTCAATGAAAACTAGGTATAGAGATCTCGCTGCCCCATTGATGGTGCGCGACTATTCGAAAACACCGATAGACGACTAAATAACCTTTTCTCTTTCAACACGCACACTGAGCCACCTTCGACAGAGCAACCCAACGCCCGATTTATTTGGCGGGAGCGAAGTTACTTTTCCGCCGTAACCTCCAGCAGAATACGACGGAAAGAATCGACCACCTGCCAACGTTCGGAACGCGAGGGAATGCCCAGCTCGATGGTGTAGCTCGACTGGGAAGAAAGGGGGATGCGTAGCAAATCGGGGCTCGCCATAGGAGAATAATCAAGCATATCAGTTGGGCAGAATACCGCTCCCAACCCTTCAGAGCACAGGGAAAGCAAGGTGGGCATATTGCCACTGGTAGCCACAACGTGAGGCTTGATGCCGGCATTGCGGAGCTCGGAATAGGCAACACGTCCTGAAATATCATCAACCGATCCAAGAATGAAGGGGCACTTCTTCAGTGCGCCAATACCCTCACCCTTCAAAATATCGATAGCCGATTCAGGGCTAGTGCCCATAGCCTTCGAAAGCACATCAGCACGAACCGCCAAGACGATTTCTTCCTTATATATAGGTTCAACCTCCACGCCAGGGCATGTGCCCTCGAAACGAGCAATGGCAACATCCACCTCACCGCGCTCGGCGCTGCGCAGAAGGTTACGATTGGTATCTTCGATGAGCTTCACGGTAACCGCGGGCAGCTCATCGGAAAGACGATGAATCACCTTGGGCATAAGATAGCTTCCGCGTGTGTGGGAAATACCCACCTTCAACACACCCGCACCGCCACCAGCCACTTCACCGATCTGACGAATCATATCCTGCTGAGCCTGACGCTGCTCACGCGCATACAGCAAGAACACCTTGCCTGCTGAAGTAAGAGAAATAGGAGTACCGCGTACCACCAGTTTGGCGCCCAAATTGCGCTCAAGCGAAACGAGACGAGCGCTTAACGTCTGCTGTGAGATTTGAAGCTCATCGGCAGCCTTCGTGAAATTCTCATTTTCCGCAAGCTTTATAAACCAGTCCCAGCCTTCGAGCGCCATAATTGCCTTTCCTCACTACCTTTTACGGAGCTATTAGTATAGGTAGGCGCACAAATAAACGCGCGCCTTTTCGCTTAATGGAGTCGGATGATGGGCTGCCCCGAGGGCCAAACCCAACATGACAAGAACGATTGTCGAACCAACCCGCCAAGCGAACTGCAACATGCAAAAAACGCTACATGCCGTTCGTCGTTAACAGAATACCGCTATCCAACGAATTTTGTTGCATAACAAAATTAATCATGCTTTTACAAAAAATAAACGGTTAGTTCACGTAAAATTGTCAAACAACGAAATGCCGAACGTTCTCGGCGTTGGGTTTGCAGACGCACTCTTGTATGCGATCGCGCAATCCCAACGCCGAGGCGTTCGACTTTCACTTTCAGTAAACGCAAAAGAAAGAGAGAAGGACATGAAGAAAAAGCTTCTGGCTATTGTCGTCGCAGCTTGCGCCGCGTGCATGGCACTCGCACTGGTTGGCTGCGGAAGCAACAGCTCATCGAGCGACAGCAAGAGCAGCAAAGAACTGTGCTTCGTAACTGGCGGCGAATCTGGCACGTATTACGCTTACGGTAGCGTTCTTGCCCAGTACGCAACCAACAACGCCGGCGTCACCGTAAACGCTCTTTCCAGCGAAGGCTCCAAGGCAAACATCCAGTCCCTTGAAAGCAACGAAGCAGAGCTCGCATTCTGCCAGACCGACGTTGCAACCTATGCCTACAACGGTACCAACCTCTTCGACGGCGCAGCATACAAGGACTTCTCCGTTGTTGCAGCTCTGTACCCCGAGCAGGTTCAGATCGTTACCTGCAACGCTGACATCAAGTCCGTTGCCGACCTGAAGGGCAAGACCGTTTCCGTTGGCGCTGCCAACTCCGGCGTTTACTTCAACGCAGTAGACATCCTTGGTGCTTATGGCATCGATGTTGAAAAGGACATCTCCGCTGTATACCAGAACTTCGCTGACTCCGCTGACTCCCTGAAGAACGGCAAGGTTGACGCAGCATTCATCGTTGCTGGCGCTCCCACCACCGCTATCACCGGCCTTTCCACCTCCAAGCAGGCATACCTGGTATCCATGGACGCTAAGCACATCGCTAAGCTCCAGGAGACCTCTCCTTACTATGCAGCTGCAACCATTCCCGCTGGCACCTACAGCGGCATGGACGCTGACACCACCACCGTTTCCGTTCTCTCTGTTGTTCTTGCCAACAACTCCGTAAGCGAAGACGACGTCTACAACTTCACCAAGTCCCTGTTCGACGGCGCTCAGAACAACGCTGATGCACACGCCAAGTACAAGGAACTCGACCTTGAAACCGCTACCTCCATCACCTCCGTTCCCTATCACGCAGGTGCTGCCAAGTACTACAAGGAGCAGAACGTAGAGGTTCCTACCGCTTAATTGCCTAGCATGGCAAGCCGTACGCTTTAACGGCAGAGCAACACAATCAGGGTCGCAGCGAATATCGTTGCGACCCTGCTTTAGTGCTCAGAGCTTTGTGCGCAAGGTGCGTTTTTGCCGCATAGCGTTGCGAAAACGCACCTTGCACCCAAAGCATGTGCAAATCGTCCCCCTTAAGGAGAGCTATGAGCATATTTGGAACAGACAAGATGAACATCAGAAAGAAAAGCGACGTCAAAAAAGACGAAACCGTCGTACCTTCCAACGAAGACGTTAACGTCGACGAGGTCATGCGCAAATACGACCGCGAGTCGAACACGCGCATCTGGCAGGGCGTTCCGAAAGCCGTCATAACTTCGGTAATGGTTCTGTTTTCGGTTTACTGCCTGCTTATGACGTTGTTCAGCGTCGAGCAGGCTGAAACTCGCTTGGCCCGCTTCTTGGCATTCGTCATCGTCATCGGCTATCTGATGTATCCCGTTAAGAAAACGGGCCACTCCCCCAACCATATCCCGTGGTACGACATCGTTCTCATGGTGGTAGGTGCTGGGTCGTTCGTGTACTTCTCGGTTAATGCTGTCGACATCATGATGATGGGCACCCGTATCGGCACCCTCGAAGTGGTTCTGGGCATCTGCGGCATTGCTGTGCTTATCGAGCTTTGTCGCCGTTGCGTTGGCATTCCGATTATCGTGGTAGTTGGCTGCCTGCTAATCTACGCCTTCTACTGGCAGTTTAGCCATGGTGCAGACGCATACCGCGCATTGAGCAACATCGTGCAGAAGCTCTTCTACACCACTAGCGGCGTTATCGGCACCCCTACCAACGTGTGCTACACCTACATCGTGCTGTTTATCATTTTCGGCGCCTTCCTCGAACGTACCGGTATCGCGAACTTCTTCATCAGCTTCGCAAACCGCCTGGCTGGTTGGTCGTCCGGTGGCCCGGCAAAGGTTGCCGTAATCTCCTCTGCGCTGTGCGGCATGGTTTCTGGTTCTTCGGTTGGCAATACCGTTACCACCGGCTCGGTAACCATCCCAATGATGAAGAAGACCGGCTATCGTCCCGAATTCGCAGGCGCTGTTGAAGCTGCATCCTCTACGGGTGGCCAGATCATGCCTCCCATCATGGGCGCTGCTGCGTTCCTTATGGCTGAATACATGGGCATCCCCTACATTCAAGTTGCTGCGATCGCCATCATCCCCGCCCTTCTGTACTTTGGCGGCATCTTCTGCACCGTGCATCTGGAAGCAAAGGCCCGCGGCCTGAAGGGCATCCCCTTCAACGAACTTCCCACCTGGATCTACCTGCTGAAGAACTGCTATCTCATCATTCCACTCGTTGTTCTGGTTTGGATCGTATCTGCTGGTATCTATACCATGGCAGTATCTGCCGCCATCTCTATCTTCGTGGCGTTTGTTATCGGTTTCATCCACTTCTTGCTCACCAACTGGGAAGAGCGCACCGAAGAAGACACGTTCGGAAGCGTTTTGCTTGAAACCTGCAAAACCGCCCTGTGGACCGCCGCCGATGCCTTCGCTGCAGGTGCCCGCAACTCCATTGCCGTTGCCGTAGCATGCGCGCTGGCCGGCATGATCGCTGGATGCATCACCGTTACCGGCCTGGCCTCCATGCTCATCAACGCAATTGTTCTTGCCGCTGGCGACTTCCTTATCGTCGGCCTGATTCTTACCATGCTCTGCTGCATTGTTCTGGGCATGGGCGTTCCCACCACTGCGAACTATTGCATCATGGCTGCCACCTGCGCTCCGATCCTGATTCAGTTGGGTGTGCCGCTGGTATGCGCTCACTTCTTTGTGTTCTACTTCGGCATCCTGGCAGATATCACGCCCCCTGTTGCCCTGGCGGCCTACGCAGGCAGTGCTATCGCAAAGTCTAAGCCGATGAAGACTGCTGTAACCGCGTCACGCTTGGGTATTGCGGCGTATATCGTTCCGTTCGTATTCGCGTTCTGCCCCGCGCTTATCATGCAAGCGCCCGTCGAGCCGTACATGGTCGTTCTCAACACGGCCATGGCTTTGTTCGGCCTGTTCGGCGTTGCTTCTGGTTTGCAGGGTTACCTGTTCGGTAAGATCAACCCCATACTGCGCGTGTTTGCCATTGTTGCCGGCGTTGCCATCATGATTCCCATGTCCGAAGCAGACGGCATAGCCTCACTTGGCATCAACGCTATCGGCTTCCTGTTCGTGTTCGGTGTATTCGCTTACCAGAAGCTTGTTCACGGCAAGAAGGACAAAGGAACGAAAGCAACCGCCTAAGCTTTACCGTTTCGCCACATCGACCGACGATTTGGCGTTAAAATCACAGGGCTGGCGCTTATGCGCCAGCCACTGCCCTACTCACAACGCACTTCTACGATAGGAACGATATGGATTACAAAGAAACCATTTGGGTCACTGGCTGCAAAGGCTTTCTGGGTCGCGAAATCGTCAAGCGCTTAAAGGCCACATACAATTGCACCGTTGTTGGCACCGACAAGGAACTGATGGTTACCGATCCTGAACGCATCGACGCTTTTGCGCAAGATCTGCGTCCTGATGTGGTTATCAACTGTGCAGGCATTTCGCGCGCGGTAACCGGCCTGTCCAACCGCATCCATGCCTACGAAGTCAACGCTCTTGGCGCTCGCAACGTTGCGCTTGCCGCAAACAATGTTGGCGCACTTATGGTGCAGATCTCAACAGATGACGTGTTCCCCGTACGCATGGCAGAACCTGCCAACGAATTCGACACGCCCCACCCCGAAACGCCTTACGGCAAATCGAAGCGCGCAGGCGAGGTAATGGTGCGCGACACCACGCGCAATCACCTCATCATCCGCTCTTCCTGGGTATACAGCATCGACGGCGGACAGGTTAAGGACGCACTTGACGCTGCAGCTGCCGGCAAAACCCTTGTTGCACGCACCGATCAGCTTGCTTCGCCAACCTCTATTTCCACCTATGTTGACTTCCTGATCAAAGCCATCAACCGCAAGGCAACTGGCGTACTTCACGTTACTAGTCGCGGGATGGCAAGCCGCTACGAGTTCCTCTCTCATGTTCTCAATACTTGTGGCTACGATGCCAACACCATCTTGGTACCCGAATCCGATCTGGTTACCGCAGAACAGGTTGAGCTCGAAAGCCTGATGCTGGAAATGTTTGGTGCTGAGCTCCCCACCTGGCAAGACGACGTTGAGTCTTACTTCAAGGAAGTTGGCATGGCAAAATAGCGCAAAACTTAAAGGCAGTTTTTCACGGCTTAGGGCCCCTGGAGCAATCCAGGGGCTTTTTGCTGCACACAGGATTGGCACCAGAGAACCACAGCACCTTGGCTGACTCAACTCACGCTTGATAAATCGCCTATCACACGCCACAAAAGGAATATCAGCATCAAAGCAACACGCCTTGAACTTCCCGCGCTTCAATTCGCCCTCCAAGTCCCCAACGTGACCTTCCCTACTCTCCCCACTGAGCGCTCACTTCCTGAACGTGTTATGCATGATAGAATTTTGGTCGTTTGGCATCAATCTGATTACAGGAATATCACCTATGACTAACAAAGCATTTGATACTGCGGCAAATGCCGCAAGCTCGCGTGAGCACTTCGCATCACGCATTGGCTTCATCCTCATCGCCGCTGGTTGCGCCATCGGCATCGGTAACGTATGGCGCTTCCCCTACATCACCGGTGAATACGGCGGAGGAGCATTCGTGCTCCTATACCTGGTGTTTCTGGTAATCCTCGGACTGCCCGTTATGGTTATGGAGTTTGCTGTAGGCCGCGCCAGTCAAAAGAGCGCCGCGCAAGCCTTCGATATCTTGGAACCCAAGCGTCGATTTCACTGGTTTTCATGGTGGGGTTACATTGGCTGCATGCTGCTGATGATGTTCTACACCACCGTTGCCGGCTGGATGCTTGCCTATATCCCCAAGATGGCAACGGGAATCTTCGACGGTGCCAGCACCGAGGTGGCAGGCAGCGTGTTCAACGCGCTTCTCGCTAACCCAAGCGAGCTTATTGGCTGGATGATTGCTGCCATCGCTATAGGTTTTGCCGTATGCAGCCTAGGTCTCCAGAAAGGCGTAGAGCGCATCACCAAATGGCTCATGGCCATCCTGTTTGTAGTAATGATCATCTTATGCATCCGCACCACCACCCTACCTGGTGGCGCAGAGGGCATCGCGTTCTACCTTATTCCCGATTTCAGCCGCATGTTCGAAGGCGGCATGGCAACGTTCGGCGAAGCGGTTTATGCAGCTATGGGTCAAGCATTCTTCTCCCTATCTTTGGGTATCGCCGCCATGGAGATCTTCGGCTCGTATATCAATAAAGATCGGCGCCTGATGAGCGAAGCCGTTTCGGTAACCGCCCTCAACACGGTAGTGGCCATTCTTGCAGGACTCATTATCTTCCCCGCATGCTTCGCTTACGGCGTAACGCCCGATTCCGGTCCTTCACTGGTATTCGTAACGCTGCCCTTGGTATTCGCCCAAATGCCTCTTGGCAGCCTTTGGGGCGCACTGTTCTTCATCTTCATGAGCTTTGCCGCACTTTCTACGGTTATTGCGGTGTTCGAAAACCTCATCAGCTTCAGCATGGACAAATGGGAAATTAGCCGACGCCGCGCTGTTGCCATCAACGGCATTTTGGTACTGGTACTGAGTCTGCCCTGCGCGCTGGGCTTCAACGTGCTTTCCGATGTAACCATTCCCGCCATTGGCGATATCCAGAGCATCGAGGACTTTATCGTGTCTAACAATATGCTGCCTTTGGGCGCACTCGTGTTCGTGCTGTTCTGCACCCGTCGATACGGTTGGGGCTGGGATAACTTCCTAAAGGAGGCAGACACCGGTATCGGCATCAAGTTCCCCGCCTGGTCTCGCATATGGGTTTCTTACGGCATCCCCGTGCTGATCGTCATCATCTTCATCATGGGATATGCTCCCAAAATCGCCTTCTGGCTGGGACTTAGTTAAGTCAGAAAATCAGAATCTACCGACGCGAACGGGGTTCGGCTATTGCCGAACCCCGTTTTAGTTTTGCGTTCCATAACGCCAAACCGACCCAACCCGCACAAATCTGCAAGCAACGGATCACAAGCGCAATGCTTCACGGGCGCTTCATTGGTACCGCATAATCAACCGATAGCCAGACCCTGCCTCGAACACAGCGCTTTGCTCAGACCACCTCACACGATGCCGAGCCGCCTCGCAGCGCCGTGCCCGAAAACCTCCACAGCGCAGAGTCCGGTCCACTCTGCCTAAAACGCTGCGTCAGATCTACCCCGCCTACAGCACACAACGCAGTTGACTAAAGCATGCCAAATCAACCCCATCCACGGCACCGCTTTTAAGACATCTTGGGAGCTTAAAAACAAAAAAGCGGCGCGCACTGCAACTTTTTTGCGATTGGCAATTGCCGCAAGCTCCCTAATCGCGGATTTTAGCGTGAAAACGCTGCAAATCAGCCATTAAAAGGCCCCGAAGGGACAGAAGAGAGCCCCTAATCGAAAAATAGTTGCAGAAACACCAAGTTTTTTGTTTTCATGATGGACGAAGCGACGCAACAGAACATACCGCGAAAGACGCACGGAATTCCAAGCGGCGTCAATGGGGCAGTTCGTCGCAACGGAACAGAACTCGCGAAAGACGCATAAAGTTTTCGCGATCGCAACGGGGCATATCCAACTAAAAGGAACATAAGCAAAAAATAAGGCGGCTTGAACAGCCGCCTTATTTCTTACGCATATCCGCCGCGATACAGAACCTCGATCGGAATACCAGGATGCTCGGTAACGTATTTACCCTTGATGAGCATCTTCTTGTACTCAACCGCATAGTCCTTAGGGCCGATCATCCTGATTTCAGGTGCAGGATAGGCCTCCAAGAAGGATTCCATCTCGCGCATGAAATCAATGGGCTTGAACGTCTTCTCGGAGATTGCAACGCCATCTTTGTCCAAAGCTACCGCCATGAAATCGGCGTTTGGAAACCCTGCAATAACGACGTATTGTGGTTCAGCCATAATTTTCTCCCTCTCTTAAATTGTGATCCCTGGTTCGTATTTTACGTTTATTCTCCATAAAAGAGAAGCACCCTAGCCAGATTTCCCAGCTAGGGTGCCTAGAACATGTTCGTCTATAGAAAGGTTTTAATCTTAGAAGGCGCGAAAACGCTCATAGCGCTGATTGCGGAGTTCTTCGGCGCTCAGGCGATACAACTCCCGCAACGAACGCGTTACGAATTCTTCCACATAAGCAGCAGCCTGTTCGGGATTTTCATGGGCAGGCCCATCCCCCTCGCTTACCACTTCTTCGATAATGCCCATATCACACGCTTCACGGGCACTCATCTTCATGACGGCAGCCGCCTCGGCGGCACGGGTGCGATCCTTCCATAAAATCGAGGCAAAGCCTTCGGGCGAAAGAACCGAATACACCGCATGGTCTTGCATAGCAACGCGATTACCCATGGCAAGCGCCAATGCGCCGCCCGAACCGCCTTCGCCCAAAACGATGCATACAACAGGAACGGTAAGGCTCGCCATAGCAACCAGGTTGTCAGCGATGGCATTCCCCTGACCGCGCTCTTCCGCCTCCATACCGCAGAATGCACCCTGGGTGTCCACCAAGCAAACGATAGGACGACCGAATTTTTCCGCTTGCTGCATCAAGCGGAGACTCTTGCGGTAGCCTTCGGGCTGAGGGCAGCCAAAGTTACGAGCAATACGCTGCTTCAGGTCGGCACCCTTTTCTTCAGCAACCACCGTAACAGGCATGCCGTCAATCCAGCCAATACCACCGATGATGGCCCCATCATCGGCAAACATACGATCACCATGAAGCTCAAAGAACCCATCGACCATATGGTTGATATAGTACTGAGAGGTTGGACGATGAATGTTGCGAGCGATCATAACGCTTTCCCAAGCCGGGTTGTCTTCCTTCGAAGAAGCCTTCTTCAGGGGCATAACCGAAGGAGCATCGGCTACACCGCGTTTCTTGAGAGCGCGCTTCAGTGAAAACGAGCCTTTAACGTTAATGCGTTTCCCGACTTCCCCGGCAAGCCTGGAAAGAGCCCCCTCCTCAACTCTGTCATCTTGGCGGGCAGCAACGGCATCCTGCGCAGCACGCAGCATCGCACGCACAGCACCACCGCCGGGAACCACTCGGGCCATATCCTGGTCCAGCTCCACTTCCTTCGGGACGCTATGCAACGCAAGGATACGCGAAAGGCACTCTTTCAGATCGCTACGCTCAACAATGGCGTCGATGAGGCCATGCTCAAGCGCAAACTCTGCCGTCTGGAATCCTTCGGGCAGCGTCTGTTTGATGGTGTCCTGGATTACACGACGGCCAGCAAAACCGATAAGCGCATGGGGCTCGGAAATAATGATGTCGCCCTGCATGGCGAACGAAGCTGTTACACCACCTGTGGTGGGATCGGTGATAACAGATACATACAGCAAACCCGCACGACCGTGACGCTCGATTGCGGCACTGATCTTACCCATCTGCATCAAGGACACAAGACCCTCCTGCATACGGGCACCACCAGATGCAGTGAAGATAAACAGGGGCAGGCCCTCATCGGTAGCCCGCTCGACCGCGCGGGTTACCTTCTCGCCTACAACAGACCCCATCGAACCCATCATGAAGGTAGATTCCATGATGCAAAGCGCCACTTCGCGGCCATCGAGCTTAACTTTTCCGGTGCGCACGCCCTCATCAAAGCCGCTACGCACCCGTTGCTTTTCAATAAGCTCGTTGAACTGGGGGAACTCAAGCGGATCGCTTTCTTCCATGGAAGCGTCCCATTCTTCGAATGAACCTTCGTCGAACAGCAGTGCGATGCGCTCGCTCGAAGTAAGACGGTACAGCTCGCCACAGGTGGGGCATACGCCGCCTGTAGCCAAAACAGGCTGTTCGTCATGGTACATCTTACATTTGGGACAACGGCGCCAATTTGGCTCATGCTCAGCAAAAGCAGGATCGGGATGGCATTCCACCCACAAGCTATGAGAACGATCTTTCTCCATGGGAGTAAGCACGCAGATGCCATTCTGATGCGCCACCATACGCAAAAGAGGATCAGCTACGAAGTTGGTATCACACACAAGAAGCGCGCCCGCACCGCACATCTTTGCCGCCTGAATAACCGCATACACATTGGTAAACAAACGAGCATCAAACTTGTCGCCCAGCAAGGCAACACGAGCAGATCCCGAGCAGGAAAAACCCTTTTCCTTGTCTTTAGTGCCCGTAACCCATATCTGGCTGCACTCGTTTTTCACGCAGGCCTTCACACATGCTTTCATGGGAGAACCGTAACCAACCACCAGCAAGGGGGCATTAATTGCCTGCTCGAGCAGCGATAGCTGATATACGACCGTGCTGTCCGCAACAGAAGCGTTGGGTTTAGCCATTATTGTTCCCCTTCTTCCTCCACTTTCGCCATTACATATTTCTGCGTTGCCTGAGCGCAAACCTCGCCTTCGATGCGCGCCACTACATCGGCAACACACATTCGGGGAGAATTGCGCGTGATGACGGCCTCAAGAGTGACGGTGTCACCGGGAAGCACGGTTCGGCGGAATTTAGCTTTATCAATACCGGCAAGGTAACCGATGCGCCCTGCCTGGCCTTCCTCCGAAAGCAGACAGCAGCATGCAGCCTGAGCGAGCGCTTCCATCAAGATGACACCGGGAAGAACGGGATGCCCCGGAAAATGACCCGCGAACAAGGGCAGGGCAGGGTCAACGTCAAGCTCAGCTACGATAGACTCACCGGGCTTACAGCTTACAACGCGGCTTACCCACACAAACGGATCGCGATGGGGCAGCAACGCCAACACGCCTTCTCGATCGCAGGGAAAAGTGATCTCAAGCCCCATTACTCACTCACCTCCGTAAACGGAGATACCGCCAAAGAGGCATTATGCCCACCGAAGCCCAGCGAGTTAGAAAGCGCAACCTTCTGGGGACGGTTCACCAAAGCGCCAGACGGAACGAACACTGGGCATTCCGGATCTGATTCAGCGTAGCCTGCCGTAGGGGGAACGATACCGCGAGATACCGAGATAGCCGTCACGATGGCTTCGATAGCGCCTGCTGCGCCCAACATGTGGCCTACCGTGCCCTTTACCGAGGTTACGGGAGTCTTGGAAGCAAGATCGTCGCCAAGAAGGCCATGCCACGCAGCGGCTTCCACCATGTCGTTCACATGCGTAGCCGTGCCATGAGCGTTTAGATGGCCCACATCTTCCGGAGAGAAACCACCTTCGGCCAGCGCCTGACGCATAGCGCGCACTGCGCCTTCGCCGCTCGGCTCGGGGGCAGTCATATGGTAAGCGTCACCAGTAGAGCCAAAGCCCGTGATCTCGGCAATAATGTTGGCGCCACGTGCCTGAGCGTGCTCAAGCGATTCCAGCACCAACGCACCCGCTCCCTCGCCTGCAACGAAACCGGAACGACGAGCGTCGAAAGGCAATCCAGCCTTCATGGGATCATCGGACTTGGTGATGGCACCCAAGTTGCCAAAACCAGCCAACGACATATTGGTGATGCCCTCTTCAGTACCACCGGCAAGTGCCGCATCGGCCAAGCCGAAGCGAATTAGGCGGTAGGCCTCGCCTACGCAGTGAGTGCCAGTCGAGCATGCCGTTACAATGTTCAGGCAATCGCCCTTCAAGCCATAGCGAATGGCAAGATTACCCGCCGCCATGTTCGAGATCATGGTTGGAATAAACAGCGGGCTTACGCGCTTTGCTCCTTTTTCGTGCAGCACGATGGATTCACGCTCGAAAACTTCCATGCCGCCAATACCAGATCCGAACACGCACGCAAAACGAGTAGCGTCCTCTTGATCCATATCGATGCCCGCCTGCGCCATGGCTTCATCCGATGCCAAAATGGCGTACTGAACGAAGGGGGCAAAGCGACGCGATTCCTTCTTGGAAAAACCCGCTTTCAGGGGATCGTAGTCGGGAATGGCCCCAACAACGCTCACGTTGAGCTGCGCTCGTTTTTCTTCGGGAAGAAGGGTAAAACAGCACTCGCCAGATGCAACCTTGCTCCACAGTGCATCAACACCAAAGCCTGCAGGAGAAATCGCACCCATACCCGTAATTACTACGCGGTTGAATCCGTTGTTCTTCTCTTCGTTGCTCATAGCGACATCCCTCCATCGATTGCCAAAACCTGTCCTGTAATGTAGCGGGCCTCGTCGCTCGCCAAAAAACGAACCGCATTCGCCACATCCTGAGGTTCGCCGAATTCCTTCATCGCAATGCGGCCGCGCACTGCCTCGATGGCCTTTTCGCCCATCGCCTTTGTCATCTCGGTCCCGATAAAGCCCGGCGCAACTGCGTTTGCCGTGATGCCACGCGCAGCGAGTTCCTTTGCTACGCTTTTGGTAAGGCCAATGATGCCCGCCTTAGATGCCGAATAATTAACCTGGCCGGCATTGCCGAATAAACCTACGACACTGGAAACGCTTACGATCCTTCCGTATCGCTGCTTCATCATGATAGGAGCTACATGGCGAACGCAGTTGAAAGCACCCTTCAGATTGACATCGATCACGCGATCAAATGCCTCTTCGCTCATGCGCGCCAACAAGCCGTCACGCGTGATACCAGCGTTATTGACCAGAACATCAATGCGGCCCCACATTGCCTGCACCTCTGCCACCATAGCTGCAACCTCCTGGAAGGAGGAAACATCAGCGCAAACAGCCTTCGTCTCAACACCATGCACCTTGGCGACTTCCGCCGCCAGGTTCTCTGCTGTCTCAAGGCTCTTCTCGCTTGAGCAATTGATAGCTACGGCATAGCCTGCCTCTGCAAACGTGCGCACTACCGCTTCACCGATGCCACGGCTCCCTCCCGTTACCAGTGCAACGGGAAACGCTGCTTTTTCGATCTTTGGCACGGTCTACTCCTCCCCAATGCCTGTTTGTTCGGAAACAAACGCGTTCCACTCATCAAGCGTCCCAACGCGAACACGGCCAGCACGTTTATCGATTCGGCGAACAAGACCATTCAAGACCGCGCCATAGCCAACCTCAGCAAACTGAGCTGAACCCTGCCTGATCAATGCCTGTACGCTCTGTTCGAAATGAACGGGGCTTACAACCTGACGAGCCAAACGATCGGCGGCCTGGCTGATATCGAAAACCTGCGCATCGGTATTGCAGATAACCGAAACTGTAGGCTGCTTCCAAGAAAGCTCGCTGCACTTCTCTCGCACCGCGTTAGACGCCGAAGTCATAAGTGGACTATGAAATGCTCCCGCCGTGTTCAAGCGGGCACCGCGCTTGCCCAAGGCCTGCCACGCCTTTTCGGCTCGCTCGATGGCGGCCACATCGCCAGACACCACTACCTGGCCTGGTGCGTTGTAGTTGGCACACACTAGTATTTCGTCCTGGGCACAGGTATCGCAGATGCCCTGCGCGTCTTCATGAGCGGCACCCAGCAGCGCATACATCGCGCCCGGGCGCTCCTTGCAGGCCTGAGCCATAGAGCGAGCTCGCACATCAAGTAAAGCGAAGCCATCTTCATCGCTCAAAGCGCCGCTTGCCATAAGGGCGCTGATCTGACCCAGGGAAAATCCGAGCATAGCTTCCGCTTGAATCCCTCGGGCATCGAGCGCATGAGACAGCCCGACAGAAAGAGCCGCAGCCAACACCTGGGCGTTATAGGCATCGTTCACCTGTTCAGCGCTACCCTCTCGCGCAAGCGCAGCAACATCAACGCCGCACACCTCGCCTGCAATCGCAAAGGTTTGTGCAACCTCTGCTATCCCAAGAAGATCCGCACCCATCCCAGGCTTTTGGGCACCTTGCCCCGGAAACATGAATACCGTCATATTTAGCGCACCTCGGTATTCCATGCACGACGAGCATTCGCGTCCAACATGCGCTGAAGGCCCTCGCCTGCCCATGACTGGGCTTCAGCTACCAAGTCATCGACAATCTGAGCAGCGCTCTTCTCGTCGTTAACCAGGCAAGCAACCTGACCCGCCATCAACGAGCCATTGTCCACATCGCCCGCAACGGCACGATGGAGGGAACCGGCCAACTCTGATTCAAGAAGGGCAACGTTGGCAGGGTCGGCCTCCAGTTTACGAACGTTGCGCGCGAATTTGTTCTTGATACCGCGCACGGGATGCCCGCCAGCGCGCCCCGTAACAATAGTGTCGGAGTCTTTTGCGCCCAAAACCTTCTGCTTATAGGCGTTATCAACGCCGCATTCCGTAGCGGTAAGGAAGCGCGTGCCAACCTGAACGCCTTCTGCACCCAAAGCAACAGCAGCGGCAAAGCCACGACCGTCAGCAATGCCTCCTGCCGCAATAACGGGGATGGAAACGGCATCGCACACCGCAGGGGTAAGCGCCATTGTAGTGAGTTCCCCGATATGACCGCCCGCCTCGCAGCCTTCAGCCACAACAGCGTCTGCCCCACAGCGCTCCATACGTCGAGCCAGAGCAGCAGAAGCCACAACAGGAATGACCTTGCATCCTGCCTCTTTCCACATATCGATGTAGTTTCCAGGATTGCCGGCGCCCGTGGTTACCACACGAACCCTCATCTCTGCAGCAAGCTTAGCGAGCTCAGGAGCCTCAGGGTTCATCAACATAATGTTCAAGCCGAAAGGCTTGTCCGTAAGACGGCGAGCTTCTTCAACTTGCTCGCGGACCCAAGAAACGGGAGCAGATCCGCAGGCAATGATTCCCAAGCCGCCTGCTTCGCTTACGGCGGCGGCAAGTTTCGCATCGGCGATCCATGCCATACCACCCTGGATGATGGGCTGTTCAATGCCCAACAGTTCGGTAATACGTGTCTTCATATACGTATGCCTCATTTCACTTTGCGCACTTTGCCACACGGGCATTCCTGTCAAAGAGGGCGGCCTCTTTGCAAACGCTTGAAAGAAGCCGCCTCCTTCGACAGAACGAAGGAGGGAGAGGGCCACCAGAGGCAATGCCCCCTCCCGAACGCAACCGCATAATATGCGGCAGCGTCGGCTACAGAGAGTCGATGTACTCCACCAAAGAGCCAACAGTCTCCAGGCCCTCGGGCTCACCGAACTCAACGTCGAGCCGCTCTTCGATATCACAGATCAGTTCTGCCATATCCAGAGAATCGATACCGAGTTCGTCAAACGTTGCGCTTTCAACGACCTTTTCCGGCTCGATATCGAGGTTTTCGTTCAGGATTTCCTTCAGAGAATCAATAGTTGCCATGTTTATGTCCTTTCTTTATTCAACAGCGTCCGTTTGAGGAAGCCGTCATTCACCAACACCATGCCGCCCGCTTCGTTGTCGACTGCACAAGCCAAACGCAACGAATTTGGACGCACTGAGCTACACCTGAATAAGGCGATAACCGAAAAATTGTTTATAGAGAGTTACGCTTCCACAGCGTTTAGCTGCTTGCTCTCCTTATCGAAGAAATCTTTTATCTTGCCCAAAGCACTGACAAACAGCTCTTCTTCCTCTGGAGTAAGTGCAGCAAGAGCACTGTCAACCATTTTTTTATGGAAAGACTCATGGGCACGGAAGGCCTTACGTCCTTTCGAGGTCAACTGCACCAGAACCTGGCGGCGATCTATTTCGCTGCGAGAGCGCTCCACGAATCCCTTCCGCTCGAGTTTGTTCATAGCTGCCGTAAGGGTAGCCATGGTCACATCAAGGCGCGAAGCTACCACTTTCATGGAATTGACCTCATGCAAACCCACCGCAACAATAGTGTGTAACTCTGCAATGGAGAGACCATCGGTTAAGCGATTCTTAAGCGAGCGTTCCTCGATACGGAGAATGGAATTAAACGTATCCGACAGCAACGTATCAACAATCGCCTTGTCACCGCGTTCCTCATCGATGTTGCCAACGTTTTCCATGTTCACTTCCTTATCAGATCGAGCGCTCGGTATTCCGAAGCGTTTCCATGATTCGAGGCATGAGGAGCTGAATCACGCATTTCCATCAGCAGTTCAGCCGCAAAAGGCAAATAGCCCAATTTTGACCCGCCTTAGGCTTCAGCAGGAGCAAATGAGATGCCGAGAGCGCCCAAGCCCAGATGCGTTGCCACCGTGGCTCCACAAGGGGATGATCCCTCGTCAACATATTCCACACCAGCTTCGTTAAGAGCAGACCTCAGGTCTTCAACGCCCTGCTCGTTTGCAACGTGACAGAAACGAATGCGCTGCTTACCCTGCTCTTCAGTGCGCTTTTGGGCATTCTGAACATACTGCTTGATAACGCCGCGCATACCCTTGGCCTTGCCGAAAGCAACCAGCACGCCCGTTTCATTGAAGGTGAAAATAGGCTTAATGTTCAGCAAGCTGGCGTTCTTTACTTGGTCGGCAGAAAGGCGACCACCTTTCAGTAAGTTTTCTAGCGTGTCGCAGGCAACAAGGAACTGAGTTTTCGGAACAAGCTCCTCAATGGCGGCCTGAGCTTCGTCGAGCGTTGCCCCGGCATCACGGAGAGCGCAGAGCTGCTTTACCTGCAATGCCGCCTGAGCGGTGCAGCAAGCGGAATCGATAACACGGACATCAATGGCTACCTGGTCAGCTGCCGCACGAGCCGATTCAATAGTGCCGGAAAGCACCCCTGCAATATGGAGAGAGATGATACCCTCATAGCCCTCTTGCGCAAGGCGCTCGTATGCCTGCACAAAATCGAAAGGTGCCGGCTGGGCGGTTTTGGGAAGCTCGGTTGCTTCACCCATGCGCTTGTAAAATTCTTCGGAGCTGATTTCCACCTGATCCTTGAATTCATCTTCGCCGACCAAAATATTAAGGGGAACCATGGTGATGTTCAGTGCTTGGTATTCCTCAGCAGACATATCGAGCGTCGAGTCTACAACAACTGCAAATCCCACATCCTACTCCTTCCCTCAACGCACATGCCGAGTTCTTTTCATGCGCATTTGCTTAGTTTGTCTAACTAATTTTGAAAGGATACGGATCCTCAACGAACACGGCAAGCGCATTCATAAGGTCACCACAGATTATTAGGATATGTTGCTTAACTTTTCCGACCGCCACCATAGGAGCTTTTGCGAGCACCGAAGGCACTTCCCTTTCGGGCGGTTTTCTTCAATTCGCCCAAAACCGCTTCTTCGCTTTTACCTTCCATCTGCCCGCGCAACTGAACGATCTGATCGCGAACCGAAGCCGCGCGCTCGAAATCCATCGCAGCAGAAGCCTCCATCATCTCGTCCTCCAACGAGGCTATAACACGCAGAATCTCACTACGAGAATAACCAGCCAAATCAGCATTGACTTCTTGCGCGCTACGCTTCCCCTCTTCAGATTCGAGGTAATCGGTAATGTCGCTTAAGCCCTTCTTAACCGTTTGGGGCACAATGCCATGCTCTTCGTTGTATGCCATCTGAATACTGCGACGACGGCGCGTCTCCTTGATGGCTTGATCCATCGAGTCGGTAATCTTATCGGCATACATGATCACCCTGCCGTTGGCGTTACGCGCCGCACGACCAATGGTCTGGATCAGGGAACGGTGATTGCGAAGAAAGCCTTCCTTGTCAGCATCAAGAATTGCCACCAACGTTACTTCGGGCAGGTCCAAACCCTCACGCAACAGGTTGATGCCCACCAAGACATCAAACTCCCCTTTTCGCAGGTCACGCAAGATTTCAACGCGTTCCAGTGTGCCGATGTCGGAATGCATATAACGAGCGCGAATGCCCTGATCAAGCAAATGCTCGGTAAGGTCTTCCGCCATACGTTTAGTAAGGGTGGTAATCAGCACGCGCTCTTTGCGCTTAGCGCATTCTTGCGCCTCGTCGATAATGTCATCGATCTGCGACATGATGGGGCGAACGTCAATCTCGGGATCAAGCAAGCCAGTCGGTCGAATAATCTGCTCAACCTTAGCCTCGCTCACACGTTCCTCGTAATCGCCAGGAGTTGCGGAAACATACACGAATTGAGGAATTCGAGCCTCAAACTCGTCGAAGCGCAGGGGGCGATTGTCCAAACATGACGGCAAACGGAAACCATGCTCGGTCAGCGTGATCTTACGAGAGCGGTCTCCTTCATGCATACCTCGGATTTGAGGGACGGTAACATGGCTCTCATCAATGAAGCACAGGAAATCGGTTGGGAAATAATCAATGAGCGTATAGGGCGGCTCACCTGGCTCACGACCATCAAGATGGCGCGAATAGTTTTCAATACCCGAACAAAATCCCATGGTCTCAATCATCTCAAGATCATAGGAAGTGCGCATTTCCAAACGCTGCGCTTCAAGAAGCTTTCCCTCTTCATTGAATTGGGTAAGACGATCCTGCAGTTCATCCTGAATGGTCTTAACCGCGCGCTCCAACGCAGGACGCGCAGCAACGTAATGAGAAGCAGGCCAAACGGGCAACGCTTCGAAGGTATTCAACACTTCACCGGTGACATTGTCGATCTCCGAGATTTCCTCGATCTCGTCGCCCCAGAATTCCACGCGAATCGGATTGTCCGCATAGGGAGGAAACACATCGAGCGCATCGCCGCGCACGCGGAACGTACCGCGCTTCAGTTCATAATCATTGCGGTCATACTGAATGTCGATGAGCTTTCGAATAAGCTCGTCGCGATCCTGCTCGACCTCTTTATCCAAGAACACCGCCATACCCGCATAATCCATAGGCGAACCAATACCATAGATGCAGGAAACCGAGGCAACAACAATTACATCACGACGGGAAAGAAGTTGGGAGGTTGCTGCATGACGCAGTTTTTCCACTTCCTCATTAATAGAGGCATCCTTTTCGATAAAGGTATCCGTGGTAGGCACATACGCTTCAGGTTGATAGTAATCGTAGTAACTGACAAAATACACCACCGCATTGTTTGGGAAAAATTCCTTCAGCTCGGCAGCCAACTGCGCCGCAAGCGTTTTATTGGGAGCCAGCACAAGGGTTGGCTTCTGCACAGCCTCAATGGTTTTAGCCATGGTGTAGGTTTTGCCCGAACCCGTTACACCCAGCAAGGTCTCATAACGCATACCAGATTCGATATTCCGGGCAAGCTGTTCAATGGCCTTAGGCTGGTCGCCTGCAGGCTCGTACGGAGAGACGACTTTGAATGGCTGTGTGGCAAGACGGGCAACGGGAAGCTTGCCCTCCATAACGTGACCCTCAAGGTTAGAAAGATGGCTCACTAGTGTCTCCTTACTGGCTCCCGATTGCCCAAAGAACAACCCGCTTGGCGCCTATCAGCACAAAGAATTCAATTAAACAAGGTAGAAAGCAAGCTGGTACCAGGTGCCCACCAAACAAACGCGCTTATCACGCAAGGCGTGGTGCAATTTCATGTTCCCACCATAAAGAAATCTGCGCTTCAAATTCCTCAATAGAACCGTTGTTGGCAAACACCACATCGGCAATCGACAAACGCTGCTCTTCGGGAACCTGATTCGCCAAACGATTGCGCGCATCTTCTTCGGAAAAACCACGCGACTGCATCAATCGGGCAATGCGAACCTCTGGAGAGGTTGTAACCGCAATAACGATATCGGCTTTCTGGTAAAAGTCATCGCGCCCGTCAAGAATGGCCATTTCAAGCACAACCACCTCGTGGCTCTTTCCCAAATCACCAATATGGCGAAGACAGCCCTCATATAAACGCGGTTGAGTAATCGAATCCAGCAAAGCGGTATTCTGTGGGCTCGAGAAAGCGCAAGCAGCAAGCGCAGAACGAACAATCTCGCCCTCTGAATCGAAAATCTTATTTCCGAATGCTGCTCGAAGTTCATCCTTCATAGCGGCGTTGTGCAAGTTTTCGTGACCGACCTTATCGGCGTATACCACGCCGGCCCCTTTAGTTTCGAAGAATCGCATTAGAGTCGATTTGCCCGATCCTATGCCTCCAGTAACGAATATTGTAATCATGCCTATTCCCCTCACCTGAGCGCCCATAGTGCTTTCAATCGCCATTCCTGCCGAATGCGTACTAAGCGAGCAAACAAAAAGCGGTGGGTGCAAAAGCAACCCACCGCTTCATTATCGCATGTTATGCAATGCTCTGTTATTCAGCAGTCTCAGGCTTAGGCTCGGGCTCTGCAACAGCGATCTCGATGCCCAGATCCTCGGCAGCAGCCTTCATGGACAGGGAGATGCGACGACGCTCAACGTTAACGTCCATTACCTTAACCTTCACAACGTCGCCAACCTTGACAACCTGTGCGGGAGAATCGATGTGACGCATAGCCATCTCGGAGATGTGTACAAGACCCTCAACGTTTGCGCCGAGCTCGATGAATGCACCAAAGGGAACGATCTTGGTAACCTTGCCGTCAACGATGGTGCCAACGGGATAGGTCTCAACAAGCTTGGTCCAAGGATCCTCGGTGGTCTGCTTGAGACCAAGAGAGATGCGCTCGCGCTGAAGATCAACGTCGAGAACCTCAACCTCAACCTCTTCGCCAACCTTAACAACCTCGGAAGGATGGTTTACATGGCTCCAGGAGAGCTCGGAGATGTGGATCAGGCCGTCGATGCCGCCCAGATCAACGAATGCACCGAAGTCAACGATGGAGGAAACGGTGCCCTTCAGGCGCATGCCCTTAGAGAGCTTCTCGAGGATTTCAGCACGCTCGTTCTTGCGACCCTCTTCGAGGAGAACGCGACGGGAGAGAACAACGTTGTTGCGGTTGCGATCCATCTCGATAACACGAGCTTCGATTTCGGTGCCGAGGTATGCAGTAAGATCCTTAACACGACGAAGATCAACGAGAGAAGCAGGCAAGAAGCCACGGAGACCGATGTCGAGGATCAGGCCGCCCTTGACGACTTCAATAACCTCGCCGGTAACAACTTCGCCAGCCTTGAACTTTTCCTCAACCTGAATCCAAGCACGCTCGTACTCAGCACGCTTCTTGGAGAGGATGAGACGACCGTCCTTGTCCTCCTTCTGGAGAACCAAGGCCTCGAGCTTATCGCCCAAAGATACGACCTCAGAGGGATCAGCATCCTTGCGGATAGAAAGCTCGCGGGCAGGAATAACGCCCTCGCTCTTGAATCCGATGTCAACGAGTACCTCGTCATGCTCGATCTTTACAACAGTGCCGTCGATCAGATCGCCCTCGTCGAAGTCGGTCAGAGTGCCATCGATCATCTTGTTCATCTCTTCGTCAGAGATGTCCTGAAAATCAATGACGGACGTGTTCTTGATTTCGGTCAAAACGGACCCCTTTCAAAAAAGTATCGGGGACCCTTCGTACGTGTTTGCAGTCAAAACATTAACCATGTATGCCGCGCTTGCCGAACAAGCACCAACAACAAACATGTCTCGGGGGCCTATAATTTCTTGTCTGCCTTTTTACAGACTTTGAAAGTATAGCATAGGGAGCATCGCACGATACGATGCTCCCCCGCTGATTTAATATATTTTTCGCAGCTGGCACGTTTTGTCGATTATCGGCACGTGCAGCAGCATTTTGCGTCTTCGATTCCCTACTGATGGGACTCGGCAAATTCCTTCATGTACTCAACCAAAGCCTTTACGCCTTCGATAGGCATTGCGTTGTAGATACTTGCACGCATACCGCCTACACTGCGATGGCCCTTGATGTTTTCGATGCCGCGCTCTTTGGCGCCAGCAACGAATTCGGCATCAAGCTCAGCCGAAGCGGTAACGAAGGGAACGTTCATGATGGAACGATCTTCTTTACGTGCGGTAGCCGTGTAAAAGTCGGTGGAATCGAGGTAATCGTAGAGCAGTGCTGCCTTTTCCTCATTGATCTTCTTCATGGCTTCAAGCCCGCCAAGGGACTTCAACCACTTGAAGACCTTTCCGCAAATGTAGATGCCATAGCACGGAGGAGTATTCGACATGCTGTCAGCATCTGCCTGAGTCTTATAGCGCAGGATGGTAGGCGTATTGGGCAGCCATTCATCCTTGATAAGATCTTCGCGAATGATAACGATAACCACGCCAGCAGGACCGATGTTCTTCTGAACACCGCCGTACACCAGACCATACTTCGAAACGTCGATAGGCTCGGAAAGGAAGCACGAGGAAACATCGCTTACCAGCGGAACGTCGCCCGTTTCAGGAAGCTTATGGTAATGCGTTCCGTAGATGGTCTCGTTTTCGCAGATGTAAACGTAATCGGCATCCTCACGGAACTCAAGCTCATCCACGTTGGGGATGTAGGAGAAGTTGCCATCTTCACTCGAAGCCACACAGCGAGCATCACCGAACAGCTGAGCTTCCTTGAACGCCTTCTTAGACCACGAACCAGAAACGACGTAATCGGCCTTGCCGTTCAGCATCAGGTTCATGGGGATGGCGGCAAACTGCTGAGTTGCACCACCCTGCAAGAACAGCACCTTGTAGTTGTCGGGGATGTTCATAAGGTCGCGAAGATCGGCTTCGGCTTCCTCGATGATGCCCTTGAATGCAGCTGAGCGGTGACTCATCTCCATGACAGACATACCGGTGCCCTGATAATCGAGCATTTCCGCAGCGGCTTCACGGAGCACTTCTTCAGGAAGCACTGCCGGACCCGCAGAAAAGTTGTACACCCTTCCCATAGACACAAGTCCTTTCAAAACGCCCCGCCCACTAACGAGGCACACGAATAATGGAAGATACTTTACCAGAATAAAGTACGCACCGAGCGACTATTCTGCAGAAGGCACATTTGCGTTCCCCGACAAAACGATTCAAACAGAGCATCAACCGCCTCGTTCAAAGAGCGAAGCGAATTTGAACCCCGCTCCAAAAGGGCCCCAGCAGCTCGGAGAGCGGAGCAAATCCGAACCCAACGCTCAAAGAGCAAAGCGAATTTGAGCAAACGCCCAAAGGGCGTTAACCAAAACCCAGGGCATGCGCCAGCAAATCAGCGAGCGGGATTCTGGCGAGCACAGATGGCACGAAAGCCCGACAGCACGTACTTCGTACGTGCCGAGGGCTTGGAGCGCCAGCTGTGCTCGCCAGAATCCCGCGCAGCGTCATCCCGTATGGAGCTTATGCACAAAGAAAAGGCACCCCAAAGGGTGCCTTTTCGAGTGCATAAGCGGACGCACAAACTATTCTGCGGACTTAACCCAAGAGAACATTTGGCGGATCTTAGCGCCAGTGGTCTCGATCTCATGAGTATTGATCTTCTCACGCTGCTCGAGGAGCCACTTGTGATCGTTCTCGCAGTCGGCAACGAATTCCTTAGCGAACTCGCCGTTCTGGATACGCTTGAGGATGAGCTTCATAGCCTCGCGGGACTGCTCGTTAATAACCTTGGGGCCAGCGTAGTATTCGCCGTACTCAGCAGTGTTGGAGATGGAGTAGTTCATGAAGTGGATGCCGGATTCGTACATCAGGTCGACGATCATCTTCATCTCGTGATAGCACTCGAAATATGCCAACTCGGGCGGATAACCAGCCTCGGTCAAAGTCTCGAAACCAGCCTTTACCAGCTCTACGAGGCCGCCGCAAAGAACTGCCTGTTCGCCAAAGAGGTCTTCCTCGGTTTCCTCAGCGAAGGTTGCCTTGATGATGCCGGAACGAGCACCGCCAACACCCCAGCAGTAGGACATGATGATGTCCCAAGCGTTACCGGTTGCATCCTCGTATACGCAAGCCAGATCAGGCACACCGGAGCCCTCAGTGAACTGACGGCGAACGATGTGGCCAGGACCCTTAGGAGCGCACATAACAACGTTAACACCTTCGGGAGCCTTGATGTAGCCGTAGTGGATGTTGAAGCCGTGAGCGAAAGCAAGAGTCTTGCCAGGCTTGAGGTGCTTTTCAATATGGTCCTTGTAAACCTGGGGCTGCTTCTCGTCGGGAACGAGGATCATAATGAAGTCTGCTTCCTCAGCAGCCTGATCCATCGTGGTGACCTTCAGGCCAGCCTCTTCTGCGACAGCCCAGTTCTTGGAGCCTTCGCGAAGACCAACGCGAACGTCAACGCCGGAATCCTTCAGGTTCAGTGCGTGTGCATGGCCCTGAGACCCGTAGCCGATGATAGCTACCTTCATGCCCTGGATTACCTTAGGATCGACATCCTCTTCGTAATAGATCGTTACAGCCATGGTTCATCCCTTCTTCTAATGACTGACTGTTATTACTATATGGCGAATTGCATCGTGCAGCTGGCGGCTTAGCTCACCTTAGAGCCGCGGGACATTGCAATTATACCCGTGCGAATAATCTCCTTGATGCCGTAGGCACGCAGGAGGTCTTCAATGCCCGAGATCTTTGACTCGGTGCCAGTGACTTCGATGGTCAGCGATGACTTACCCACATCGACGATGTTGGCGCGGAACACGTTGGCGATCTCGATGATCTCACTTCGGCGCTCTGGGTTGGCGTGAACCTTGAACAGCACCAACTCACGTTCGATCGCCTGCTCTTGGGTGAGGTCGGTGATCTTATGCACGCTGATAAGCTTATGCAGCTGCTTGGTGATCTGTTCGTATGCGACATCGTCGGCGATCATGATGATCGTCAAACGGGAAAGTGTTTGGTCTTCGGTTGGGCCAACGGAAAGAGACTCAATGTTGAAACCGCGGCGAGAAACCAAACCGGTAACGCGAGAAAGCACGCCTGGCTTGTTTTCAACCAATACCGAAAGGATGTGCCTCTGCTGAGTGCTCATTATCGGCCTCCTTCATTGTTGGCGCTATGCGCAGCCGCATTTGCCTCGGCAGCGTTCGCAAACGGCAGGTTCTCGAATCCCTCAAGCATATTAGAGATAGGACCAACGTTCACCGCGCCGATGATGTCATCGAGCGGAGCACCAGGAGCAACCATAGGGAAAACGTTTTCGTCACGATCGATGCGCATATCGAGCAATGCAGGACCATCGTAATCAAGCATCCACTTCATGGCGTCTTCGAGCTCGGCAGGATCGGAAACACGTTTGCCGCCCCAACCGTAAGCTTCGCACAGCTTCACGAAATCAGGGTTGTCGGGCAACAGCGTTTCGCTGTATCGCTCGTTGTAGAACAAGCCCTGCCACTGATGAACCATGCCCAACGCAGAATTGTTCATGAGAAGAACCTTCACGTTGATGCCCTTGACGGCAGCAGTTGCCATTTCCTGAACGTTCATCTGGAAAGAGCCATCGCCCGCAATGCATACAACCTGCTTTTCGGGACAAGCAACCTTGGCACCGATAGCAGCCGGGAAGCCGAATCCCATGGTGCCCAAGCCGCCACTTGAAAGGAACGTGCGCGGTACGTCGCGGTCAATATGCTGAGCAGCCCACATCTGATGCTGCCCAACCTCAGTAGTCACAATGGAGTTCTCCGGATCGAGCAAGCTGGAAAGCAGGTCGAGGGAGCCTTCAGGCGAAATAGAGCCAGCAGGCGTGGATACACCGGGGCTATAGAACGGATGACGGCTTCGCCATTCTTCGATTTGGGCCAACCATTCTTTGGTGCAAGGCTCGTAGCCCGTCTGCTCGAGCTGATCGTTGATACCGCCCAGAACAACCTTCGCATCACCCACGATAGGAATCTGGGGAATGCGATTCTTGCCGATTTCGGCAGGGTCCACATCGATATGGATAACTTTCGCATCGGGCGCAAAGTCAGCAAGCTTGCCAGTGACACGGTCCGAGAAGCGTGCGCCCACCGCAATAAGCAAATCGGAATTTGTTACTGCATAGTTCGCGAACTTAGACCCGTGCATGCCCACAAGGCCCAGGCTGAGCGGGTTGGATGCGGGGAATGCGCCCTTGCCCATAAGCGTGGAAACCACAGGAATCTGCAACTTTTCTGCCACCGCAAGCAATTCCTCTTCAGAATGAGACGCGATGATGCCACCGCCGATGTAGAGGATAGGACGCTTTGCTTCCTTCATCATCTCGCACGCCTGGCGGATCTGGCGAATGTTGCCTTTAACCGTTGGCTTATACGAGGGAATAAGCACATCCTCAGGATACTCGAACACCATTTCCGAACCAGCAAGGTCGGAAGGGATATCGATAAGAACCGGACCGGGACGACCCGAGTTGGCAATATAGAACGCCTCACGGAAGGTCTTGGTCATATCGTCGCAGCTCTGGAGCAGGTAGCTGTGTTTTACGATAGGCATGGTGATGCCCACGATATCGGATTCCTGGAATGCATCAGTGCCGATAACGCTGCGGGGAACCTGGCCGGTGATTACCACCATGGGGACACTGTCCATGTAAGCGGTGGCAATGCCGGTAACCGTGTTGGTAGCGCCAGGGCCAGAAGTCACGATGACAACACCGGTTTTACCCGTGGCACGGGCATAGCCATCAGCTTCATGAGTCGCACCCTGCTCATGGCGAGCAAGAACATGGTTGATCTTCTTCGAATCGTACAGGGCATCATAGATCTTGATAGCTTGACCACCTGGATAACCGAATACCGTGTCCACGCCTTCGGCTTCGAGCGAAGCAATGATGGCCTCTGCTCCCAACATCTTCTTGCCTTGTTTTTCGGTATGAGGACCGAGGCCCATCTTGGCTTCGTATTCCTTATCGATCACGCTCATCCGAAATACGCCCCCTTGTCAGCGCTGGAAACGAGCTTTGCGTAGCGAGCAAGAACGCCAACCTGATACTTGGGCTCAGGCTTCACCCAAGCAGCACGACGAGCTTCGAGCTCTTCATCGGACACTTCAAGCGTAAGGGTTCCTTCGTCGATATCGATGTCGATGATGTCGCCTTCATGAACCAAAGCAATAGGACCACCTGCAGCAGCCTCGGGGCTTACATGGCCGATAGCAGGACCCTTGGTTGCGCCAGAGAAGCGACCGTCCGTGATGAGGGCAACGGACTTGTCCAAGCCCATGCCGCAAATAGCGCTGGTGGGCGTGAGCATCTCGCGCATACCGGGGCCGCCTGCAGGACCCTCGTAGCGAATAACCACAACGTCGCCGGCGTTGATCTTGCCGCCGAAGATGGCCTCGCAAGCCTCTTCCTCAGACTCGAAGACACGTGCCGGGCCGCGATGCTTGCGCATATCGTCGGAAACAGCGGACTGCTTCACTACGCCGCGGTCGGGAGCAAGGTTACCGTGCATAACGCGCAGACCGCCGTAAGGGCTGTAGGCATTTTCAACGGTACGAACAACTTCACCATCAACCTGCGGGCATTCCTTGATCCATTCAGCCATGGAACCGTGGCACGTAGTGGCCTCGCCATCGAGCAAGCCGTGACGACCAAGTTCGCCGATGATGGCAGGGATACCGCCAACCGCATTCAAGTCTTCGATGTGAAGCGGACCGGCAGGAGCAATGCGCGTGATGTTCGGGATCTGCTGGCAAACCTCGTTCCAGTCGTCCATGGTAATGGGGCAACCGGCCGCATGGCTAATTGCAGTGAGGTGAAGCATGGTGTTGGTAGACCCACCAAAAGCCATATCGAGCGCCATGCCATTACGGATGGAATGCTCGTTGATGATGTCGAGCGCAGTGATGTCCTCGGCTACGAGCTCCATAACCTTCATACCCGCATGCTTTGCAAGGCGAATGCGCTCAGAGTACACAGCAGGGATAGTGCCATTGCCGGGAAGGGCGATGCCCAGACCTTCGGACAGACAGCAGATGGAGTTCGCAGTGAACATGCCCGAGCAGCTACCGCAAGTGGGGCATGCGGTGTTTTCGAACCACTTGCACTCTTCTTCGGTCATAGTACCGGCGGTTACCTGGCCCACCGCGTCAAACAAGGTGTTCAGGTCGGTTTCATTTCCACACTTGTCACGACCGGCAAGCATAGGGCCGCCGGAAACAAGAACCGTAGGAATGTTCAGACGACAAGCAGCAAGAAGCATGCCAGGAACAACCTTGTCACAAGAAGGAATGAGAACCATACCATCAAACTGGTGACCCTGCACAACGCACTCAACCGAGTCGGCAATAACCTCGCGGCTGGTAAGAGAGAAGTGCATACCCTCATGGTTCATGGCAATACCGTCGCACACGCCGATGGTGGTTGCCTCCAAAGGCGTGCCACCCGCCATGCGGACACCTGCTTTAACAGCATCAGCGATCTTATCCAGGTGATTATGGCCGGGAATGATGTCGTTAGTAGAAGAGATAACGGCGATGAGTGGGCGCTCGATCTCCTCGTCGGTCAAACCGTCAGCCTTCAAAAGGCTTCGGTGCGGGGCACGCGCAAGGCCTTTCTTGATCGCGTCGCTTCGCATCTGATCACACCCCTTTCTCTATTGGGCTCTTAAATTCATTAAGCGGGTTTCGGAAAACCCGAGCATAAAAAAATCCTGTGCAGCAGACTGCATCAGGACCACAAAGAGAGAGGGGAAATACTTTTCCCACGGACCGATTACGGGGTCACCGATTCAGCCTACTGACCAACCACCGAATCGGAGATCGTCCGCTTCGAATGGAAGATGTTCAGGCAGAACAGCTCAGAGGCGCCTTTCGGACCGTCCAACCATTGGCTTTCAGCAACCGCCAACTCTCTGCGGGAAGGATTCGTCCCTACTTTTCCTCGTCTGCGCTTTTCAATGTTGTCACTATAGCACCATCCAAAGCCAAGAACGCAACTTTATTTCAATAGAGTGAATTATTTTGCAAAAGCGTCACAGAGCGCCATAAACCTCAGAGAAACGCGAATAAAAAAGAAGCCCGCCAGACCATCATCCCCTGAAAGTCTGGCGGGCTACCTTCACGCCGAAACAATGTGCTCGCCGACGATTTAAAACCCCTCCCGCATTATGCGGAAACTCGCCCTTATATCGAATCGCGTTCGCTCATTCATTTTCAGGACTCCCCAGGCCCGAAGACGATTTCCAAATGAACGCGTTCCAATCGAACAAAACCATTAAACCATGAGTTCAGGTGAACATCAAACATCGATTTCAAATTAATTAACTGTTGTTTGATTATCGCAAACTATGTATCCAACTATTATTTTGTGAGCAATCGACCTGCGTTTTCGAGAAATCTTGTTATACAAGCGTTCCATGTAATCTGGTTTTTTGCGAATCAAGCTACCCTAACAAAAAAGCCGCTGCTCCCTCGCAGAGCAGCGGCTTGCTAAAGACTGGAAAGCGAGTTAACGGGGCTTTCTGGCTATCAGCACACGTGGCCTTCCCGTCAAATCTAGAGCAATTCGAGCCTGATCAAATCCAGCAGCACAGGCGTCATTGCGCGCTTGCTCAAGGTGCCCCTCGAACAATTCAACCGCCAAGACGCCACCAGGCTTCAAGTATGAAAGGGCATCGGGAAGAAAGCGCCTGAACAAATCGAGACCATCCTCCCCGCCATCCAAGGCCAGGCGCGGGTCCCACTCGCTCACCTCGCGAGGAAGGCTGTCGCACATTTTTGTGGGCACATACGGCGGATTCGAGACAATAAGGTCGAAAGTCCCCTTCTTGCCAGGATCGAGAGCGCCAAGGAGATCGCTTTCAAGAACTTCAACGCGATTTCCAAGCCCAAGCACCTCAACGTTCTTTCCAGCAAGAGCCAAAGCTTCGGGAGCAATGTCGAGCGCAACTACATGCGCCGCTGGGTATTCCGAAGCAATCGAACAGGCAATGCATCCCGACCCTGTGCACAAGTCCACAACACGAAGCTCAGGTAATTCGGGAGAAACAACCTCTTCGCCATTTTCACCAGCGGCAACGTGATCGGCAACACGAGGAAGCTTCAGTTCCGCAAACGCCTCGCTCACTAAAACCTCAGTCTCGGGACGAGGAATCAATACATTCGGAGCAACCAAAATGGTTATATAGCGAAAGGGGACCTTACCGCTGATAAGCTGCAGCGGCTCCCCCTTACCGCGGCGAGCTACGAAATCACGCAGGGTGGCTCGCTCGTCGAGCGTAAGAGGTCGCTCAAAGTTCACATACAGCTCGATACGGCTCAATCCCGTAGCTTCAGACATCAGCCATTCCGCCGAAAGACGAGGATTCTCATCCCCCTTACGCTCAAGAAATCCTATTGTCCAATCAAGAGCTGCCTTTATGGTCCACATATCGTTATCAGCCACAACGGTCACCTTTCATTACCACACGGCGATCGCACGCCAAACCAGGTATGCTCAACCTCGGCGCGAACAGCGTACACGCTCATTGCGATCGTCATACACGCATCGAACGACACTACCTAAATAAAAAGGGCAGGGCATCGGCCCTTGGCCACGCCCCACCCTTTCGGATTCCCATCGAATCACAAATCTCGCACAACGCTGCCAGACACCGCAATGCAACAACAACGCTAAACGGCTTCCTCAAGCTTCTGTGCTCGATCAGCCGCCTGCAGCGCAGTAATGACATCCTCCAGCAAGTCGCCCATAAGCACACCGTTGTAGGTGGAGTTGAAACCGATACGGTGGTCGGTCACGCGATCCTGAGGAGCGTTATAGGTGCGGATCTTCTCAGCACGGTCGCCCGAACCGATCTGAGCCAAACGCTTTGCGCCTTCAGCTGCCTGCTGCTCTGCAAGCATCTTCTCGTACAAACGAGCACGAAGGACAGCCATTGCGGCAATCTTGTTCTGCAGCTGGCTCTTCTGGTCCTGAGACTGAACCACCAAGCCAGAAGGCAAGTGCGTGATGCGAACCGCGGAGTCGGTGGTGTTAACGCACTGACCGCCCGGTCCACCAGCACGGAACACGTCAATGCGAAGATCGCTGTCTTTGATGTCGATATCGATTTCGTCCGCCTCGGGAAGGACGGCAACCGTTGCCGTCGAGGTATGGATGCGACCCTGGCTTTCCGTCTTGGGAATTCGCTGAACGCGGTGAACACCCGATTCGAATTTCATAACCGAGTACACCTTGTTACCCGTTACCTTGAACTGGATTTCCTTGTAACCGCCTGCTTCGGAAGGAGAGACATCCATAGCCTCCACTTTCCAGCCATGATGGTCGGCAAAACGCAGGTACATCTTATACAGATCGCCAGCAAAAATTGCCGCTTCGTCGCCACCGGCGGCTGCACGGATTTCAACAATGATGTTCTTCTCGTCAGCAGGATCAGAGGGGATAAGCATGAACTTGATGTCTTCCTCAAGCTGAGGGAGCTCGCCTTCGATACGGGAAATCTCTTCCTGAGCGAATTCCTTCATATCGGCGTCAGAGAGCATTTCCTTAGCCTCTGCCAAATCGTTGAGATCCTGCACGTACTTGCGAGCAGCTACAACAAGCGGACCCTGGTCGGCATAGCTCTTTGCAAGCTTATTGTATTCATGCTGGTCGGCAAGAATCTGAGGATCACCCAGCTTCTGCTCCAGCTCTTCGTATGCATCGATGATCTTCTCAAGCTTTTCGCGCATGTTCTTCCTTTTCGCATTTCAATCGCCGGTTCCACCAACCAGCCCACGAGCACGTGCCTATGACCACAATACCCGGAAAATTCACAGCCATATATTTTAGCATGAAGACAAGAAACTAGCAGCCGCCTCCGCAGCAAGAGCACCATCGGAAACCGCAGTAACAACCTGACGTAGAGGCGTAGTGCGCACATCGCCTGCGGCGAATAAGCCCGGAACCGATGTTGCTCCGCCCTCATCAGCAACAATGTAGCCCGACTCATCAAGCTCAACGATCCCATCAAGCCATGCCGTATCGGGACGTGTTCCGATGGCAACAAAGATCCCTTGGGCTCGAATCGTGCTCGTTTCCCCTGTCAAAACGCTTTTTAGCCGAGCACCACTTACGCGGCCCTCTTCCTGCAAGACATCCGACACAATACAGTTCCAATGCACTACCAGGTTCTCTATGCCCTTAAGCTGCTTGGCATACCAAGGGCTCGCTTTCAGCTCTTCGCGGCGATGCACCAAATGAACTGTTTGCGCAATGCGGCATAAATACACCACATCGGCAACAGCGCTATCGCCACCTCCCACCACAATCACGTCTTTGTCACGAAAGAAATTGCCATCGCAGGTTGCGCAATACGATATGCCCTTCCCCACTAAGGCAGCAGCACCGTCAATAGGAAGAGGCACAGGTTTCGCCCCCGTAGCAATCACCACACTCCGCGCAGGATAGGAATGCTGCGTTCCTTGAACCACGAATCTAGCATCGCCGGAATTCCCTTCGTTCACCGAAATGCCTACAGCTTTGTCGCTTTCAATAACAGCGCCAAATCGTTCCGCCTGCGCCTGCAACGAGTAAGCCGCCTCAAATCCATTGATTCCCTCGGGAAACCCTGGATAATTCTCAAGATTGTCGATAGAGAGAAGCTGCCCTCCCGCTCCAAGTTCGTCCAAAACCACCGCGGAAAGGCCAGCACGTGCAGCGTAGATGCTCGCGGTAAGCCCAGCAGGACCTGCACCCACAATCACGATATCGTTAATTTTTTTCTCGACCATAGGAAGCACCCTCCCCTTCTTCGTCACGACATTGCAAGAGCTTCAGCGAACAATGCGAACACCCTATAGGGGCTTTGAGCGTACAATAACAACACCCAAACAGAAACGAGCCCCTATGAGCACGCCCCAAAAGAATCAGCCCCTCCGCTCCGCCAAACAATCACTTGCAGTGCTTGCCAATGCCTTTAAGCAGATTGGAGGCTGCAGCCTATTTGCCGTCTATGGAGTGTTTCTCCTAGTCTGCTGCGCATTGTTCTGCATCCTCGAGCCTGAGACTTTTCCTGTTTTCGGCAATGCCGTCTGGTATTCCTTTCAAGCCATTACCACTATTGGATTCGGCGATATCGTTGCTCATACCACCATCTGTCGCGTTATCACGATTCTCATGGGACTTTCTTCGCTTGTTGTCGTTGCCCTGATCACTGGCACCGTAGTCAATTACTACAATGAAATGATGAGATTACGAAAAAATGAAAGCATTATGTTCTTTGATGAGCATATGAGAAAGCTCACCGAGCTTTCCCCCGATGAGCTTTCCGAACTTGAGCGAAAATATCACGATTTCACCAAAGGGCATCGCCGATAACTCGCAGATTTTAATCCAGAGCTTTAACTAACGTCTGCTCAGACTGAACGCCTACGAACTGTCGGGCGGCAGACCCGTCTTTGAATACGATAAGCGTCGGAACGCTCATTACGCCAAAACGTTGGGCAAGCTCAGGTTCTTGGTCGACATCAACCTTGTAAACCGCTGCCTTACCCTGTTTGGCAAGCGCAACCCGATCAAGTACGGGAGCCATCATCTTGCATGGTCCGCACCAGGTGGCAAAGAAGTCGACCAATACGGGATATGGAACGTTCTCAACCTTATCTGCGAATTCAGACTGTGTGATATGGGGCACCATAATAAACTCCCTTCTGTCCCGATAAATGTAACTTAACGAGTATCATTTAACGGGAATCATTATAGCACGGTTTTCGATATAACTGATAACCTTCTCTCATTTTGTCCCTCTACGCTGATACATGGACTTCTCGTTTCATTATCGTCACCTGCTGAGCCGCCGAAATGCCAAGGGAACCAAGCCAAGCGGTATGACGATCGGGGAGATTCGCGAATTGAGGCACATCGAAGAAGGCCCAACGATACAACGCGGCAGGCGCGAAATGGGAGGATGGCCAAACACTGCAACGCAGCCTTCACGCTCCTTGGACGTTTGCCCTATAGGAATACCCAACCGCCCCGTTCAGCATGATGGCATAAATATAAAAGCCGCAAAGCACGGGAACTGCTTTGCGGCTTATTTTCAAAAAGTTCAACTGAGGTTTAGCAGGCTAAGCGCGAGTACGAATCTCTTCCTTAACCTTTGCGCAGAAGTCCTCAACAGTCGAAGGAACGGTTTCGTTGGAACGGTCGCGTACCGAGATATTGCCCTCGGCGGCTTCCTTTTCGCCCAGGATCAGCATGTAGGGAACGCGGTCGATGCTACGCGCCTCGCGGATCTTGTAGCCAATTTTCTCATCGCGGTTGTCGACCGTTACACGGATGCCGGCCGCTTCGATCTGCTCAGCAACCTTATGGGCATAGTCGCGGCTCTTTTCGGAAACGGGCAAGATCTTTACCTGCGTCGGAGCAAGCCAAACAGGGAATTTGCCCGCATAGTGTTCAATAAGAATACCGATAAATCGTTCTACAGAGCCGAAGCATACGCGATGCAGCATGACGGGGCGCTTCTTGGAGCCGTCATGGTCGGTGTATTCCAAGTTGAAATTCTGAGGCATCTGGAAGTCAAGCTGAACCGTACCGCATTGCCACGTACGTCCGATGGAATCCTGCAGATGGAAGTCGATCTTCGGGCCATAGAAAGCACCATCGCCTTCGTTGACCTCGTATTCCATACCCAGCTGATCGAGCGCAGTCTTGAGACCTGCCTCTGCTGCTGCCCAATCCTCGTCCGATCCCATCGAATCCTCGGGGCGCGTGGAGAGCTCCACATGATACTTGAAGCCAAACTGCTGATACACCGAGTCGATAAGTTTCACTACGCCCACGATTTCATCGGTAAGCTGATCGGGACGCACAAAAAGATGTGCATCATCCTGGTTGAAGCAGCGAACACGGAACAAACCGTGCAAGGCACCACGAAGCTCATGGCGATGAACCGTACCGATTTCACCAGCACGAATAGGGAGATCACGATAGCTGTGCGGCTTAGAGCCATAGACCAGAACGCCACCAGGACAGTTCATGGGCTTAACGCAGAACTCCTCTTCGTCGATGATCGTGGAGTACATATTGTCCTTGTAATGATCCCAATGGCCAGACGTTTCCCATAGCTGTTTGCTCATGATAAGCGGTGTGGAGATTTCCACATATCCCGCCTCGTGATGGATTTCCCGCCAGTAATCAAGCAGGGTGTTCTTCAGGATCATGCCGTTAGGAAGGAAGAAGGGGAAGCCTGGAGCCTCTTCGCGCATCATGAAGATGTCCATTTCGCGGCCGATACGACGATGATCGCGCTTTTCCGCCTCTTCGAGATTATGCAGATACTCGTCCAGATCGGCCTTCTTAAAGAAAGCCGTGCCATAAAGACGCTGCAGCTGTTCGCGGCTTGCATCGCCTCGCCAGTACGCACCAGCGAGCTTCATCATCTTAAATGCGCCAATTTTGCCCGCAGAGGGAATATGGGGGCCTGCGCACAGATCCACAAAGGAGCCATGGCGGTACACCGAGATTTCGCCTTCGGTTAAATCGTCAATATGCTCGAGCTTGAAACGCTGATCGGCGAAAATCTCTTTCGCCTCTTCAACAGATACAACCTCGCGAACAAAAGGCTCATTCCTCTTCACAATCTGAGCCATCTTCTTTTCAATGGCTGCAAAATCGTCTGAAGAGATATTCTCGGGCAGCTCGAAGTCATAGAAATACCCATTGTCGGTGGCAGGGCCAAACGCAATCTGGGCACCAGGGAACAGCTCCTGAACGGCCTCAGCCATAATATGCGCGCAAGAGTGACGCATGATGGAAAGAGCCTCTGGGCTCTTGTTGGTAATGATTTCGATGGTTGCCCCGTCGGTTACCTGAGCAGTAACGTCCACCAGCTCACCGTTAATCTTGCCGGCAAGCGCAGCTTTAGCAAGACTGGTGCCGATAGATGCTGCCACATCGTAAACCGTGGCGCCTTCCTCGAGAATCTTCTTCGACCCATCTGGGAGAATGATTTCCACAATCGTTTCCTTTCTTGCATAGAGCGTATAGACGCCCATACAGCCATCAACGAACGAGCTATGTTACCACATAGCTCGCTTTACCTTAGCACACCAGCTGCCACAATCCTTGAGCCGCTGTCAAATACAGAAAGCCCAGCCGGTCCTTCCCCGCATAAAAGAGACAGGATCGGCTGAGCCTTCACGCTACCCTGTTCGCTAACAGGCAGCTACTTAATCTTAGTTGTGCAGTACGGGCACACAGTCCATGCGGGATCAAGCGCATGATGACACGTAGGGCACAGGTTCTTCAAGCGCGTATGACAATTTGGGCAAAGCACGTAATCTGCTTCAACCGGATAGCCGCACTTGGCGCAATCGCCAAACTTCATAAGCTCACGCTGCTTCAAGGCAAGTTCGAGATCCTGCTCTTCGCGATCCGCCTTAAGAAGCGGGGGACGAATCATGCAGTAAGCAACCAAACCCACGATAGGCACAACGGAAAGCAGACCCCACGCCCAGCCGAAACCACGAGCCCGGGCATCACGTGCAGCCCAGAAAATGGAGAGCAGATACAGAACAACGACAATGCCCAGCAGCGCAAACAACACCGTCTGAACCTCGCTCGTAAGGAACTGGGACATGATTTCGTTCATGGTTATCCTTCCTGGGAAATCTCAGCAAGCTCAGCACGCAAGCGCGCAAGACGATCGGTGATGTCGGCGAGCTTTGCACGATCCTTCTCTACAATCTCAGGAGCAGCCTTGGAAAGGAAGCCAGGATTGGAAAGCTTCTTGTCAAACTTGGTGAAATCCTTTTCCAGTTTGCCGATTTCCTTCTCCAAGCGAGCGCGCTCCTTGTCGAAGTCAACCAAGCCGGACAGAACGACATAAGCTTCCACCCCATCGGCAAGGCATACGCTGGATTCATCAGGACGTGCCGCATCAACAGATACCGCAGAAACCTTGGTATTAGCCAAGGTGGAAATCAACTGCACCTGGCTTTCGAAGAGGCTTACTGCCGTATCGTTCTGGGCCTTAACCACTACTTCGAGCTCCGCACGAGGAGAGATTCCATAGCGAGCGCGGATAGAGCGAATGCCGGAAACAACCTGGGTAACCATGGTGATAACCTGCTCGGCATCAGGGTCGATATGCTTTTCCAGCTTGTCGGCATCGGGCCACGATGCAACCATGAGATACGGTGCCTCTTTTTCACCTGGAAGCTCCTGATAGATCTGTTCGGTTACAAAAGGCATTGCGGGATGGAGCAGACGCAAGGCAGTATCAAGAACAAACACCAGGTTTCGCTGCATTGCGGCGCGCTCTTCCCCGCCAGCGCTCAAGCGGGCCTTCGAAAGCTCAATATACCAGTCGCAAAATTCATTCCAGAAGAACGCATACAGTTCTCGAGCAACATCAGCGAACTCAAAGCCGTCGTAGGCGGCATCGAGAGAGCGGACCAAACGGGCCAAACGCGAGAACATCCAGCGGTCTGCTTCCGTCTTGGGCTCAGGCTCGCCAGGAACGAAGCCATCCAAATTCATATTCACGAAGCGAGCAGCATTGCGAACCTTGTTGGCAAAGTTGCGGCTGCTTACCAGCTTATTCTCGTTGAATTTCAAATCCTGAGCACCGGTAACCTGCATAAGCAAACCGAAGCGCATGCCGTCGGCACCGTAATCCTGCATCAACTTCAGGGGATCCACGCCATTACCGCGGCTCTTCGACATCGGCTTGCCATCCGCAGCCATAACCGTGGGATGGATGATGACATCCTTGAATGGGATCTGGTCGGTAAAGTAGAGCGAAGACATTACCATGCGCGCAACCCACAAGCCCATAATGTCGCGAGCGGTAGACAACATCTGCGTTGGGTAGGTGGGCTTCAGCTCATCGGGATTTTCCGGCCATCCCTGCGTAGCAAAAGGCCACAACTGCGAAGAGAACCAGGTATCAAGAACATCTTCGTCCTGATGGACATGGCCGCCGCACTTTGGGCAAACGTCGGTATCTTCCATCAGAGCGTCTTCCCAGCCGCAGGAATCACAATAGAACATCGGAATACGATGGCCCCACCAAAGCTGACGAGAAATACACCAATCCTTCAGGTTCTCCAGCCAATCAAGGTAAACCTGCTTCCAGCGTGCAGGGTGGAATTGGATTTCACCGTTCTCCACCACTTCGGCAGCACGTTTCTTCAGTCGGTCAACCGCAACAAACCACTGCTCCGACAACCAAGGCTCGAGCTTGGTGTGGCAGCGATAGCACGTCATAACAGAATGATCGTGATCTTCCACATGATCAAGAAGACCCAAAGCCTCAAATTCCGCAACGATTGCCTCACGCGCTTCGTCGCGCGTCATGCCGCTGAACTTGCCATAGCCCTCAACGACAACAGCGTGCTCATCGAAAACGTTGATCTGCTCAAGGTTGTTGCGCTGGCCCATGGCATAGTCGTTCGGATCATGAGCGGGAGTGGTCTTCACGCAACCCGTGCCGAACTCGGAGTCGACATAGTAGTCGGCAAAAATCGGAATCTTACGGCCTACGATAGGCAGATCGATCGTCTTGCCAACAAGATGCTTATAACGCTCGTCCTTAGGGCTTACCGCAACACCAGTATCGCCCAACATGGTTTCGGGACGGGTGGTGGCAACAACCACATATTCCATTCCGTCGACTGGCTCGGAAAGCGGGTAGCGCAGATACCACAAGTGGCCCTTTTCATCTACGTATTCAGCCTCATCATCGGCAATAGCAGTAGTGCAGGAAGGGCACCAATTAACGATTCGACGACCCTTATAAATGAGGCCATCGTGGTACCAATCACAGAACACCTTGCGAACAGCATTGGCGTATTCGGGTGACATGGTGAACTTCTCGTCGTCGTAATCGCATGAGCAACCCATGCCAGCAATCTGCTTCACGATAGTGCTGCCATAGTCTTCGCGCCAATCCCAGCACGCATCGATAAATTTCTCTCGGCCAATTTCGAGACGGGAGATGCCTTCTTCAGCGAGCTTTTTGTCCACCTTGGTTTGGGTGGCAATACCTGCATGGTCAGTACCGAGGATCCAACGGGCCTGATAGCCCTGCATGCGAGCACGACGGATGCAGGTGTCTTGAATGGTGTCGTTTAAGGCATGGCCCATATGCAGCATACCGGTTACGTTCGGCGGAGGGATAACGATGGTGTAGGTGTTTGCACCGTTCTTGCCGAACCCGGGCGTACGACCAAAGTACCCCTTCTCTTTCCAGGCGTCGAAAAGCGGCTTTTCCCAGTCTTGGTAAGACTGCTCTGCCTTTTTATCAGATGCCATGCCTTTTCCTTCCAAACTGTCAGATTGTGTTAATTCCAGTAAACAGCCCAAAAGCCGCCGCATCAACCCCTGTGGGCAATGCGACGGCATAGGGAATCATTGTTTATTCAGTATCCATCGCTCCGGCACTTACCTGCTCAATAACAGGCTTAGTTGTTCCCTCGATATCGCTACGACGAATGACGACACGAGTATGTCCCTCATATTCAGGGAGCTCGTACATAACGTCCATCAACGCCTTCTCGCAGATGCTGCGCAAACCGCGAGCGCCCGTCTGATGCTCGATGGCTCGCTCAGCAATAGCGGTAAGCGCATCATCCTCAAACACCAGATCGGAATCCTCGTATTTGAACATCACGGTGTACTGCTTCACCAAGGCATTCTTAGGTTCGGTGAGAACACGTACCAGATCTTCTTCGGAAAGCTCTTTGAGGGCAGTAACAACGGGAATACGGCCAACGAATTCAGGGATCATGCCAAACTTATGCAAGTCTTCCGGCAGCACCTGGGTAAGTAGTTCCGCATCAGCAGCACGCTTCGATTCGGGCATATCGGACCCAAAACCGATACTGGTCTTGCCAACACGCTCAGCGATGATATCGGGCAAACCAACGAAAGCGCCGCCCAGAATGAACAGGATGTTGGTTGTGTCAATGTGAATGAGCTCTTGCTGGGGGTGCTTGCGGCCGCCTTGGGGAGGAACCGATGCCTCGCAACCTTCCACAATTTTCAGCAATGCTTGCTGAACACCCTCACCCGACACGTCGCGCGTAATGGAAAGGTTTTCAGCCTTGCGGGCAACTTTATCAATTTCGTCGATATAGACGATGCCGACTTCGGCGCGTGGGATATCGAAGTCAGCTGCCGTAATAAGCTTAAGCAGGATATTCTCAACGTCTTCGCCAACATAGCCCGCTTCCGTCAACGTAGTAGCATCGGCAATGGCAAATGGCACCTTAAGCGTACGGGCGAGCGTCTGAGCCAGCAGCGTTTTGCCAGAACCGGTAGGACCAAGAAGCATGATGTTGCTCTTTGCAAGTTCAACATCGCCACTATCTGCGGCTTCTCCCAGGCTAACGCGCTTGTAATGGTTGTAAACCGCAACAGAAAGCGCACGCTTTGCCTCTTCCTGACCCACAACGTGCTCCGAGAGCTGCTCAAAAAGCTCGCGGGGAGTAGGAAGATTCTCCAAAACAGGAACACCGCTATTGGAACGATCATCGTCATCAACATCTGCGGTAACCTGAAGCACATGATTCAGCGCGTCAGATTCAAGTCCGCGCAGATTAAGGTCAGCCATCATTGCCTCTGCGGAAAGAGAAATGCACTCATCGCAGATAAAAATGCCATCAGGACCAGAGATCATGGCGTTAACCTGATCGGGCGTCTTTCCGCAGAACGTGCAACGGATATCTTCGCGTGCAGGGGGGACGGATCCCGTCTGATCGGTCATTCTAACTTACTCTGCTTTCTTTTCGTCAGAGGCGAAGCGAGACGCAACAACCTTGTCTACCAAGCCATAGGCACAAGCCTCTTCCGCCGTCATCCAATTGTCGCGCTCGGAATCAGCGTGAACGCGCTCTACGGGCTGACCGCAGTGCTTGGCAATAATACCTTCGAGGCGATCGCGGGTTTTCTTCATCTCGGTTGCTAAAATCTGAAAATCGGTCTGCTGGGTGCGCTCGCCAGAACCGCCCATGGGCTGATGGATCATTACCTGGGCGTTAGGCAGGATGATGCGCTTGCCAGGTGCGCCAGCAGTAAGCAAAACAGATCCCATAGACGCTGCAAGCCCCATGCAGATGGTGGAAACATCGCACTTGATGTACTGCATGGTGTCATAGATGGCGAGGCCGGCAGAAACCGATCCTCCAGGAGAATTAATGTAGAGCGAGATATCCTTATCGGGATCAACCGATTCCAAGTGCAAAAGCTGTGCAACTACCGTATTCGCAACGGCGTCGTCAATGGGCTCACCCAGGAAAACGATGCGCTCATTGAGCAAACGGGAATAGATATCATAGCTGCGCTCACCGCGGGGCGACTGCTCCACAACGTATGGCACGAGAGCTGATTGAGTGGGGTTTATGAACATGGATACCTCTTTCACTCATTCATGTCGCTAACGCGACAAGGCTTTTATGGATCAAAGGGGCAACCGTCGCCTAAGCGACAGCTGCCCCCGCGTTACTAAAGTATCAAGGACGAGCAGAAGCTCTGTTGGTCCTATTCAGCTTCCTTGGTTTCTTCAACCTCGGTAACCTTGGCCTGAGCGATAACATCGCGCAGTGCGTTTGCACGAACGATGCTTTCGCGGATCATGGGCAGACGGCCTTCCTTGCGCCATTCGTTCTCGATGAGCTCGGGATCATCGAGGTCAGCCTGAGCAAACTCGTTATGTACGTCTTCCTCGGTTGCCTTCATATCGAAATGGCGCGCCCAAGCATCAAGAGCGAGATCCTGGCGTACAACGTCAGCAGCCTGCTTCTTGTTGTCTTCCTTGAACTGATCGGCGGTGATGTCCATAGCGGTGAGGTACTTGTCGAAGGTCAAGCCCATGCTGGACAGCTGGCCGTAGAAGTTCTGGAGCAGGTTGGTTTCCTCGCGCTCAAGCATTGCCTCGGGAAGCTCGCCTTCGAGGCGGCTGCCAAGAGCAATAAGGCATTCGTTCTCCTTGCGGCGAACCATGCTGGAGCCCTTCTGGGTCTTAATGCTTTCAGCGATCTTGCTGCGCATGTCTTCGAGGCCCTCAAAGCCGAAGGTTTCCTTTGCCCATTCCTCAGTAACCTCAGGAACGATCTTCTTCTTGATAACATCGATCTTGACGCTGAAGTGGAACATGCCCTTCTTCTCGAGAGAAGAGGCAACAGCGGAGGTGTCCTCGGAGAAATCGAGGTCGAAGGACTTTTCTGCGCCCTTCTTCAGTCCGATGAGCTCTGCGTCGAAGGATTCAGGGTATACACCCTGGCCAAGCTCGTACAGGCGATGGTCGGCGGAAAGTGCAGGAACATCGTTGCCCTCTTCGTCGGTTGCGGAAAGGGTGAGTTCCACGAATTCGCCAGGCTTAACCTTGGTGTTGGCGTTGGCATCCTTGAAGTCGTGGTAGTAGTTACGGAGTTCTTCGATCTGAGCGTCGATTTCTTCGTCAGTGGCCTCGGAGGTGGGAACCTCTACCTCAACGGGCTCATAGCTGGAAAGCTCGTACTCGGGCTTGACCTGAACGGTAGCGGTGAAGTTGAAGGGCTTATGGTCTTCAACAAGATCGAGCTCGTACTGATAGTCAGGACGCTGCAGAGGCACGATGTTGTTCTCTTCGAGTGCCTGAGGATATACCTCGTTGACAAGATCCTCGGTAACGGTGGTGCGTACTGCATCAGCGCCCATGATGTTGTCGATAACGGGACGAGGAGCCTTGCCAGGGCGGAAGCCAGGGAAGCTGTAGCGCTTGGCAACCTGACGATACGTACGCTTGATGCGTGCGTCTACATCGTCAGCGTCGACCTCGAAGCTGAACTTCACTTGGTTGTTCTCGAGAGCCTCTACTTTGATGTTCACGAATAAACTCCTTCTTGGGTACAACATTGAATCGCGTAAATGGTGCGGGTGAAAGGACTTGAACCTTCACGGGGGTTGCCCACCAGAACCTAAACCTGGCGCGTCTGCCAATTCCGCCACACCCGCATTTTGGTACGCGACGTTTGCCACCCGTCCAGGGCGACAACTTCGCTATGATAACAAATCACTTTGCAGTTGTAACTCACAATGCAAAAAACGCAGAAAGGTGCACGATCTTCTTTCTTTTTCATTCGCCCAACGGTCGTCAGGCGGCACGAACGGGGAATCGGTGCGTCCTAGAGCGAAGAAACGTCCTTGGCCGTAATGGTTCGAGAGGGGGATACCAGCACGGTTCCCACCTGCCCCACCATGGCCGCATCGTCATAGAACACGCCTTTTACCAAAGCGCCGTGAGAAGAAATGCCCTCGTCTTGGCTCGATATGACGATGGTAGCACCTGCATAATTATCCAGAAGCGAAAGATCCTTCGTTACGCACACAACCATGTCAACGCCAAGTTTCTTGTAGTCGGCAACGCGCTTGGCGAAATAGCTTTGCTGCGCCGTTACCTCATCGATAGAGAGGAAACCGAACGTGCGACCGTCCGCACGTACAACGGTGCGCTCGTTGTACCGGCCCAAATCGGCAACATCGACCACAATCACGCTTGCCTGCTTTTCCACATATGAGCAGCGCAGCGAAAAGAGCGACACCGAGTTTTCGCCTTCCCCTTCCTTGGCAACGTCCGATGCCTGGGAAGCGCTGAGCTCGTCCTTTTTTTCCTCGCTTTTCTGAGTTGATTCTTTGTTGAGGGAGCGTGGCGTCAATTTGCCATCTTTCACACCTGTAGTGTCAACCACTGTTTCGCGATGGTTTTCAGCAGTCCCCTCGTATACCAGCGCCGTATAGCCATCCAAGCTTCCAGCAGCATCATCGATGGAGCTGGCAGCCACATTCAAGGAGTGGCCCAAGGTGCAGATGTAAGCAATGGCTATGGCGAGGACGGAAAACCCCAGCAGGAAAAAAACTACCAGCGCCGCTTTTTCACGCGATACCTTCTTCATCGAGAACCCGATTCTGCCACGCTAGCCACGGTCACCTTGGCCGCCTTCACTCTGGGCGAAAATACGAGCCAGGAAACGACCCGTGTGGCTTTCGGGCACCGCGGCGATTTCCTCGGGCATGCCGGACGCCACGATGGTGCCACCACGATCGCCGCCCTCAGGGCCAAGGTCAACCACGTAGTCGGCGGCTTTGATGATGTCGAGGTTATGCTCGATAACAAGCACGGTGTTCCCCGCGTCCACCAAACGCTGCAGCACCTCAAGCAACTGACGAACATCATCGAAGTGGAGGCCGGTAGTGGGCTCATCGAGAATATAGAAGGTTTTGCCTGTTTGGCGACGTTGAAGCTCGCTTGCCAACTTCACACGCTGAGCCTCACCACCAGAAAGCGTAGTGGCGGGCTGGCCTAGGCGAATATAGCCCAAGCCCACATCGTGCAGAGTGTCGAGCTTGCGCGCCAACCCAGGGATCTTCGAGAAGAAACCGCGAGCCTCGTCAACCGTCATGTCCAAAACGTCGTACACGTTCTTGCCTCGGTACGTCACTTCCAGCGTTTCGCGATTGTACCTTTTGCCTTGGCACACCTCGCAGTCGACGTAAACATCGGGCAGGAAATGCATCTCTATCTTTTTCTGACCATCGCCCTTGCACGCCTCGCAGCGACCGCCCGCCACGTTGAACGAGAAGCGGCCGGGTGCGTAGCCACGCACCTTTGCCTCTGGCGTGGAAGCGAACAGGGCACGGATATCATCCCATAGGCCAATATAAGTTGCAGGGTTGGAACGCGGCGTGCGTCCAATAGGACTCTGATCAATGTTGATAACCTTATCGATGCGTTCAGCACCCAAAAGCCGACGGTACTCGCCCGTTTTGCGATGGGCGTGGTTCACCCGATTGGCAAGCGCCGGCGCCAAAGTATCGGTGATAAGCGAGCTTTTTCCCGAACCGGATACGCCCGTGATAAGCGTAAGCGTGCCAAGGGGCACCGTGAGATCGACCTTCTTCAGATTGTTCTCGCACGCTCCCTTCAACTGGAGGGATCCGCGATGCGGATGCCGGCGCCCAGACGGGACAGGAACGCATTTGCGGCCGCTCAGGTACTGCGCAGTAAGCGAATCCTGAACCCGCATTACCTCTTCGGGCGTACCGGCGGCAACAACCTCACCGCCCAACTCACCCGCGCCAGGCCCCATATCGATTACGTAGTCAGCGCTGCGAATGGTATCTTCATCATGCTCGACCACTACCACGGTATTGCCCAAATCGCGCAAATGCTCAAGCGTGCCAATCAGACGCTCATTGTCGCGCTGGTGCAAGCCGATAGAAGGTTCGTCCAAAATATAAAGCACGCCCATCAAGCCTGCACCAATCTGGGTGGCGAGGCGAATACGCTGCGCTTCACCACCTGAAAGTGTCGCCGTGGCGCGTTCGAGCGTGAGGTAATCAAGCCCCACGTCGACCAAGAAACGCAAGCGCGTCTTGATTTCCTTCACGATAGGCACCGCAATAACCGCTTGCGCATCGGAAAAATCCAAGCCCTCGAAGAACGCGAGCGAATCGCGGGACGACATCTCGCAAACCTCATGGATGTTTTTACCGGCAACCGTTACTGCAAGGATCTGGGGATTCAATCGCTTGCCACCGCAGGTTGCACAGGGAATGATGGAAAAATACTGCTCGTACTTCTGACGCTGACGATCGGAGGACGCTTCTTTATAGCGATGCATTACCGCTTCGCAAATACCCTCCCATTCAATGAACCAGTAGGTTTCGCGACCGTCGACGGTTACGTAATCCACGCGGATCTTCTCGTCAGGAGCACCCTCCATCATGATTTTTTGAACCTTCCTTGGAATATCTTCCCAAGGGGTGTCGGGGCTCACGTTGTAATGCTCAAGCACCGCCCGCATAACCTGAGGGTAATAGTTGCCCGTCCTAAACGGCGCAACTGCGCCTTCGGAAAGAGAAAGCGACTTATCGGGAACCACCAAGCTCGGATCAACCTCTTCGCGACTACCGATGCCCAGGCAATCGGGACACGCACCGTACGGCGCATTGAATGAGAAATCGCGTGGCTGAAGCTCGGTCATGGAATAACCGTGCTCAGGGCATGCCAACGCAAGCGAGAACAAGTGCTCGCCTTGCGCCAAACCGCCCGTAGCACCCGAAGAAGTTACCACGTTGGCAGCCTCTTCGCCCTTGCGCATCACCTTCACCAAAACGCGGCCCTCGGCAAGTTGGCAGGCCATTTCGACCGCCTGGGCAATGCGCGCGCGTGCGCTTTCCTTCAGCACGACGCGGTCAACCACCACATCGATGAAATGCTTGATCTTCTTGTTCAGAACAACGGGCTCTCCGCCGAGTTTCGTCACTTCCCCATCGATGCGAACGCGGGAGAAGCCCTCCTTCTGCAAGTCCTGGAAGAGCTTGGTGAATTCCCCTTTTCGACCGGCAACAACCGGCGCCATGATAAGGGCACGCTCGCCTTCGCCCAGAGCCAACACATCGTCGGTAACCTGGTCGGTAGTTTGCGACTTGATCTCACGACCGCACTCAGGGCAATGAGGAGTACCCACGCGTGCGAAAAGAAGGCGCAGGTAATCGTAGATTTCCGTAACAGTACCAACCGTAGATCGGGGGTTTTTGCTCGTGGTTTTCTGATCGATGGAAACCGCCGGGGAAAGGCCGTCGATAGAGTCGAGGTCGGGCTTGCTCATCTGACCCAAAAATTGGCGCGCATAGCTGGAAAGACTCTCCACATAGCGACGCTGACCTTCTGCATAAATGGTGTCGAAGGCCAAGGAGCTTTTACCAGAACCGGAGAGCCCCGTAATAACGACAAGCTTGTCGCGCGGGATCTCCACATCGATGTTTTTGAGATTATGCTCGCGTGCACCCTTGATGACGATTGAGCTCTGCCCCATGTTTGGCCTCTTCCTCTTTTTCGTAACAAGAGATTGTACCGCAGAACAAGGCGAAGCTCGCATGCTCCACAATTGCCACCCGCGCATCACCGTGAGCGGAGCGGTTTGAGCATGTCGACACCGACCCGCGAGTCATCCTCGGGGATGAGCCTTGCGGTGAGCTTCCTGCAATCGCTCAGGGGTCATATGGGTATAGATCTGCGTAGTGGAAAGGCTTGCATGGCCCAACATTTCCTGGACGCTGCGAAGATCAGCTCCCCCAGCCAGCAAATCGGTAGCAAATGAGTGGCGCATGGCATGAGGCGTCAACGAAAGATCCAAGCCAGCTTTGCCAAGAGCGCGCTTGAACACAGTGCGGATGGCATTAGTGCTCATGGGATTCCCCCTAGAGGAAAGAAACACGTATGGGCTGGGCCCCTTCAGCAAAGCAGGGCGTCCCTCGTCGAAATAACGGGCAAGCGCCGAACAAGCCGTTTTATGCAATGGAACGATTCGCTCCTTCGAACCTTTGCCCATAACGCGGAGCAAAGCTTCGTCCATGAACACCTGCGAGCATAAAAGCCCCGACGCTTCAGAAACGCGAAGGCCAGCAGCATACAGCAGCTCGAGAAGAGCTTGGTCGCGAAGATCGGTAGCGGAAATGTCCTCTGGATTCTTCCCAGCAAGAGTCACCGAGAGCAACCGATCCATTTCGCCTTGCTTGATAACGCGCGGCAAAGGCTTTCCCTGCTTGGGGCCCTGGATCACCTCGGCGGGGCTCGAGGAGACACACCCTGCTGCAACAAGCCACCGGTAAAACGATTTGATCGAGCTCAGGTGACGGTTCGCCGTGCGGCGAGCGTAGCGTGCTTGATCAAGATAGGCAAGGTAGCGTCGCACGTGACGATGAGTTGCCCCCAGTGGGGGAATTTCATACCGAGCACACCAACAAAGATAATCGCTCACATCTGCCCGATAAGCGCGAACGGTTTCCGTTGACGCGTTGAGCTCGGAGGAAAGTGAAGAACAAAACGCATCGAGCAGCCCGGCGCAGGGCAGCTCCCCGCATAGGCGGGTTTCCCCCTCCAAGGACACAGCATCCCTGCCGCCTGGCGCTTCCTTCACCGTGTCGGGCTGCTCGATAAGATCCATATTAGCCGATCAGACCCTTCTTGTGCAGCGCCTCCACGTACCTCCGCAGCTTTTCATCCCCGCGGCTGGCATAGGCAGCATAGCGTTCGCGCTTATTGCGGATCTTCTTTTCGAAGGGCTTCATGATGCCAAAGTTCACATGCATCGGCTGATAATCCTGCGTTTCGGGATTGGTGGCATAAGCAATCAGCGCGCCGAAAGCCGTTTCCTCGGGAAGCAAAGGAGCATCTTCGCCGTTTAACTGGGCGCTCACGCTCAGCGCGGCATACAACCCCGAGGCAATAGCCTCGCAATAGCCCTCAGTGCCACCAAATTGGCCTGCAACGAAAATTGGTACAGGCAGGGCATGCGCAGCTTCGGTGCTCAGCTGAAGCGTCCGACTGAGCATCTGCGGCGCATCGATAAACGAATTGCGATGCATCACGCCATATCGAGCAAACTCGGCATTCTCAAGACCGGGGATCATGCGGAATACGCGCTTTTGCTCGGGAAACGTGAGGTTCGTCTGGAAGCCGACCAGATTGAAGCTCTGTCCGTGGGCATCTTCGGCACGCAATTGAACCACCGCCCAAGGGCGGCGACCCGTTGTCGGATCGGTGAGGCCAACAGGCTTCAACGGCCCAAAACGGGGAGCATCGAACCCGCGGCGCGCAATTTCCTCAATAGGCTGGCAAGCTTGGAACAAGTCGGCTGTCTCGAACTCTCGCTTGATAACGCGATCGGCCGCCACGAGCTCTTCCATGAAGCGTTCGTATTCCTCTTTGTCGAAGGGGGCATTCAGATAATCGCCGCCGCCATCTTCGTAGCGGCTCTGGCTAAACACCTTTGACCTATCCAGCGAATCAGCCATAACCACCGGCGCTGCCGCATCATAAAATGCAAGATGGTCCTGCCCAGTCAGCTTCTGCATATAAGCAGCCAGCCTGTCGGAGGTAAGGGGTCCCGAAGCAACAATGACGGCATCGGCGGGCGCATACGGTGCGGCCTCGGACTCATCGCCGTTAGCCACGAGAACTTCACCTTTGCCGCCTAAGCCAACCACCTCCGCATTCACGCGCGTGATGAGGGGATGCTCTTCAAGAGCGTCGGTTGCCCGCTGCGAGAACAGATCACGATCAACCGCAAGCGCCCCGCCCGCCGCAACGCGTGCCTCATTCGCAAACGAGATAAGGTTCGACCCTAGGCAGGAAAGCTCGTGCTTCAGCATTCCCGCCGCACTGTCGGGCTTAGTTGATTTCAGCGAGTTCGAGCACACCAATTCGGCAGCATTCCCGCTGCGATGAACATCGGTTTGAACCAGCGGGCGCATTTCGAACAGACGAACCGCAATGCCTCGCTGGGCAAGCTGAAGGGCGGCCTCGGTTCCCGCAAGGCCAGCCCCAATGATATCTACTGTGTTGTTTTCCATAGCAGAAACTATACCCGAGCAGATCTTTAGCGCATGCTGAACTTTTTATTATTCAGGCTTTTCCCTAAAATCAGGCACGAGGGATTTCTCGTCTCTTCATCAACTGCTAAGGAGACACCATGGCCATCAATTTCTGCCCCCGATGCGGCTCAAAGATCAGTGCAGGCGCAAAATTCTGCGGAACATGCGGTTCTCCCCTGCAGCAAACCAGCAACCAGCCAAGCCAAGCCTATTCCCCTCAAGCAACCCCTACATCAACTGGCGCCCAAGTTGCCTCTGCAACGTCGGCGGCCACCACTGCAGCCACAAAGAGTCCTTTGACTTGGGTTATCGTAGCGGTTGTAGCGGTTGTAGCCGTAGGAGCAGGCTGGTTCTTCTTTTTCAACAACGACATCACAGGAACATGGGTCGCCGAAGAGAGCGGAACAACGGTCGAAGCCGTCTTTGACCAGGGAGGCACGGGAACCATGACCTTGTACGACGCCGGCAAGTCAACAGACAACGTTGATTTCACCTATGAGATGAATGATGGGTATCTCCTTATTCAAACTAAAACGACGCTCTACAAATTCGGTCGCACGGTCAGGGTTCCTTGCGAGATACACGGAAACACAATGATATGGGACCCTGATGGAGACAACGTCACCTTCACCAGACAGTAGCCCCTCTGTAGGCCAGCCGAAAGGCAAACAGATACGTGGGGATATTGGGACGGGTCCCATTTTCCCACCTTACACCGTAGCTGGACCGTAACGACCGTCGGGAAACCGCACGATCAACCCATCGCGCTCAAAAGCTGCCAGTTTCAGCATGATCCAAGTCAGTCTGTCACCAGCCTGACCTTGTTCCCCCTCATCCCATGGCAGTGTAAGCATCTGCTCTACACGCATAGGATTCGCGCAAAGCGCAGCAAGCAGCGGATCGACATCACCTGCAGCCCCTTTTCCAGCTAAGGGGCCTCCCTCAACACTCCCTTCAACGGTCTTGCGCATATCCTCCCTGCGCAGACAGCCAAATAGGCCAAACAACGCATCTTCGAATGTCTCGGAATCAATGACAGGCGTGGCACCCTGATAAATAAGGCGATTCGCACCTAACGAAGTAGGCGAGGTAATGGGTCCCGGTACCACCAGCACTTCACGATTAGCGGCCAATGCCTCATCTGCAGTCGAGAACGTTCCAGAAGGCAGCCCCGCCTCCACAATGAGCGTGGCTCGCGCCAAGCCCGCAATAATACGGTTGCGGGCCCTAAACGTATACGGCAACGGGGGAAACTCCCAATCGTGCTCGGAAACCACCGCCCCGCCGCAATCGATTATTTCCTGGAACAGGGAAACATTACGAGCTGGGTACGGCATATCGCAACCGCCGCCCAGTACCGCCACCGTCCGTCCCCCAACAGAAAGCGCTCCCCGATGAGCATGGGAATCGCAGCCAAGAGCGCCGCCAGAGATAATTGGGACCCCCCTTTGCCGCAGCTAATCCGGCAAACTTTTCAGCGGCCGACATCCCGTATGGCGTAGCTTTGCGGGCCCCTACCACCGCCAAACCGTCGCATAGGGCATCCAAGCTTCCAAGCACATACAACGTTTCCGGAGGATCGGGAACGTTCATCAGAGAATCAGGATACCCATGCGCTCCCCTTTTTAAGGTATAACGAGCACCACGCAGCTTAACCATAGGAACGCTCGAATAACGAGCTTTGTGAATGCGCTTCGCTTGTTCTGTCGTAGGCTCCCCTACCATTTCAGTCCCCCTCCAAAACGCAGCCCAAATGCCTCTGCCACATGAGCGTCCGATACCTGCTTCTGTTCCTCTATGTCAGCAATAGTTCGCGCCAAAAGCAGCGTCTTGGCCAACGCCCGAGCGCTGAGTTCCTTGCTTTCGGCAAGAGCGAGGAAGAATTCTTCCGTTTCAGCAGAGAAGCAACAGGCATCCCTTAAATACCTCATGCTTTTCCCTGGCTTGTCGCTATTTCCTCCGAAGCATGCTCTTTTCTTCCTGAAAGCTCTCGCTCGCTCAACGCCCTCCCGCAACTCAGAAGAACCTTTTCCCGCTTCCCGTCCCAGCAACTCACGGCTGTCGCTACGCCACACATCGATGCAGATATCAATACGGTCAAGCAAAGGGCCGCCAATACGGTTCTGATACATCTGAACCGCAGCAGGAGAGCACTTGCAACGACCCGTAGGATCCCCGAAATAGCCGCATGGACAGGGATTGGTTGCCGCCAGGAGCTGAAAACGCGCAGGAAACGAATACGTTCCATCCGCACGCGTAAGCGTTATTCCTCCGTTTTCCAAAGGCTGACGAAGCGTCTGCAACACGGAGGCTTTGAATTCACTCATTTCGTCGAGAAACAATACCCCGTTATGGGCAAGGGAGGCCTCACCGGGATGCGGCGGCGAGCCTCCCCCGATAAGCCCCGCTGCCGTAGCGCTATGATGAGGGCTGCGGAAAGGCCGCCGTCCTGCAAGAATTGCCGCAACATCTTCGCCTACCACCGAATGGATAAGCGCCGTTTCCAGACGCTCTTCCTCGCTAAGGCTGGGTAAGATGCTTCCAAACCGCTGCGCAAGCATTGTTTTGCCCGAACCGGGCGGTCCCACCATGATTACCCCGTGCCCGCCCGCTGCCGCAACCTGCAATGCGCGCTTTGCCATCTCATGCCCCAGAACCTCCGAGTAATCGCCTGAAGGGTGAATTCCTTCGAGACTAAGCGCAGGAGCATCGATAAATCGTGGTTCGCGCACATGGGAAAGCCGCTCAAGAAACTTACAGGTTAAGCCATCGATTTTCACGAACCCCTCATCGGGAAACCCAGCTATCAGTTCTAGCCCGAGCCCTGCTGCACAGCGTTGATACGCCAACATGCCCGCCGAGCAACGCACACCGCCTCCCAAGGAAAGCTCGCCAACCACCAAGGCATGGCGCACCACTTCGGGATCCATTTGCCCCGTTGCAACCAAAATACCGAGAGCGATGGGCAGGTCAAACCCCGATCCGGTTTTGCGCAAAGCGCCTGGAGCAAGGTTGACCACGATCTTCTCATTCGGCATAACAAAACCGCTTGAACGCAGTGCGGCCTTAACCCGTTCCCTTGACTCTTGGATAGCGGCATCGGCCATACCGACAATGGCAAACCCGGGAAGGCCGTTTGAAATCACAACCTCAACGGAAACAGGAACAGCCTCAACTCCTCGAATGGTGGCACCCTGAACCGAAAAAGAACGGAACGACATACCTATTCCACTCCAAACGCATTTTTATGGAACCGCAAGAACGCTCGGTTCTCGGAGAGCACCAGAATGGAAATGACATCGAACCGAACACGTATGTCGCAGTTTTCGTACGTAGCAAGATAACATGCCGCGATACGTTCATATCGATCTCGCTTTTTAGCGTCGACGGCTTCGGCGGGAAACCCCTTTTCAACGTTAGATCTCGTCTTCACCTCGACAAAGCACAGAGTATCCTCTTCCAAAGCGACAATATCGGCCTCACCAGCAACGCATGTCCAGTTCGTCTCTAGGATTTCATACCCTTTACGACTCAAGAATCGTACAGCCGCCAATTCCCCCCGTTTGCCCAAGGGCAAATCGCGCTCTTCGGGCGTTGGTTCAGGGAACGGACCCTCTTCGTTTTTCAGGCATTCATTTTCAGCAACCATAGCAGCCTCCTTTCGGTGACCACGATAGAAGCCGCACCTTAAATCGATGGGAATACCGTGCGAAAGCAATCGCAAATTTCTAAAAAACAATGCGGATAGCGGGCAACCACAGAAGCTGAAAAGGCCTCAAAAGAAAACCCCGCCTACAATGAGCCCAAACCGCCTATCTTTCCCTCAAGCACAGGAGTCGAAAGGTGTTATAGCCCACTGCAAACGGGATCAAAAACAGGGGAACCGTTTAGTCGAACAACGATTCCTGCAAAAAGTTCTGGCAGAACGATACGCGATGGATAGGAGTCAAGCCTTTTTCTGCGATGGCTTGACGATGACGGGCACTGCCGTATCCCTTGGAAGAGGCAAAATCATAGCCGGGGTACTCTTTTTCATAGGAGACCATCAAAGCATCACGCGACACTTTGGCGATAAGCGAAGCTGCCGAGATGGAAGCGCAGCGGGCGTCGCCATGCACCACATTCATTTCACGAGGATCAAGATGCAGGGGGTTGCCATCGAGGAGAATCACTTCAGGCTCTATACCCTGGGCCTCAATTTCAGCAACGGCCTGTCGAAACGCCTTCCGCAAACATGCTGTCATGCCGCATTCGTCAATCTCGGAAGGTTCGATATCGACAATAGCCCATGCCAAAGCGCGCTCCTTAATCGTTTCAGCCAAAGCGAGCCTGTGGGCCTCAGGCACCTGCTTCGAGTCGTTGAGCCCTTTGATCGGAGGGGCATCCTTGCGAAGCACTACCGCGCCTACTGTCAAGGGGCCAGCCAACGGACCACGGCCCACCTCATCGAGGCCAACGGTCAGGGCGCCATTTGTAATCTGCTCCTGGTAGGAATACAGCTGGGATACCCGCTCACGCTCCGCTTGCTCGGCCGCCAAGCGACGTTTTGCGACGGCAAGTGCGTTCTGCACCCCCTTGCGCGTATCAGCGCACAGCGAGCGCTCCAAAACCGCATACTCTTCCGCCGAAGCCCCAGAAAGCCGTTTCCTGATGTCACTCACTGTTTGCATACGCCGCTCCTATCTCAAACAGCTCCCCATTCTACCCCATTGCTATAAGCACACGAGAACATGGGGGAGCAACAAAAAGGCGAAGCGGTGTTTCTCTTTTTCTGGCTTCCCTTCAGCTGACGACCAAAAGAAAAAAGACCCGCCAAAGGCGGGGCTTACAAGAGCTAGTTAAAAGCCTTTTCCTTGATCTTGGCAGCCTTACCAACCTTGTCACGAAGGTAATAGAGCTTAGCGCGGTTAACGTCGCCGCGACGAGTTACCTCGATCTTCTCGATCTTGGGAGAGTGAACCGGGAAAGTACGCTCTACACCAACAGAGAAGCTGATCTTGCGAACCGTGAAGGTCTCACGGGAAGAAGCGCCATGACGGCGGATAACATCGCCCTGGAAGACCTGGATGCGCTCGCGGTTGCCTTCCTTAATGCGGTAGTGAACCTTTACGTTGTCGCCAACGTTGAAATCTGCGACCTCAGGGTTGATCTGCTGCTGCTCGATTGCGCGGATAATATCCATGGTTTCCGTTCCTTCTATATGCTCAACACTTAGTTTCACTAATAGGGTGTCTTCTGACACAGCCGAAAATTATACTGTTAGCCAGATGTTCATGCAAGAGGTTTATTGCTATTTATTGGCAAACTCTCATCGACACCATATTCCCTCTTCTTTGGGCTGGACGTAAGAAGAAGCTGCCCAACGATGATACCAGTTCACTCGCATTCGTGGGGCAGATACTCCGCCAAATACCCTTTATCTGCCAAAGCCTTCTCGATATCGTCAAGAGCATCTTCGCTTTCAGCTGACACCAAATGAAAGTGATACCCCGAAGTAACCGTCATGAGCAACGAAGAGCGCCCCGTTCGCATATCTTCATCAAAACGCGCAATATCGCGACGGCTCTTCAGGCCCAAAGATGCGGTCACTTTTCCGTACACGCGATGATTCACCATAACATCTTCTACGGTGCCGCCCAGATCGACGATGGTTTCAAGCTCATCTATCGTCTGCGCTTCTCCATGATGCACTTTAAAGCGCCTCATAAATACCTGCGGCTCCCTCGAAGGCGCCAGAACATAGCCACGATTGGTTGCCACAATATCGTGTCCGTTTGCGCGCAGAAGGGCAATATCTTGCACGATAATCTGCCGACTTACTCCCAGCTCTTTAGCAAGTGCCGCACCTGAAAGCGGTTTCTTTGAACCCACAAGGTCGGAAACGATACGCCCCCGTCGCACCTGCGCACTTGCCATAGCTTCAGCTTTGCCCATAAGCAGCTCCTTGCTAATCGAGAACTTTCAGATGCTTCATGCTCAAATCGAGAATACCCGCCGAGTGAGTTAGCGCGCCAGAAGACACATAGTCAACACCCAATGCTGCGATACCCTGCAAGACATCAATGTCGACATTGCCTGAGCACTCCGTTTCAGCACGACCATCGATAAGCGAAAGAGCCGCCTTCATTTGCTGAGTGCTCATATTGTCAAGCATGATGATGTCGGCCCCCGCTTCCACCGCCTCAGAAACCTGCTCCAATGTTTCGCATTCCACTTCGATCTTACGAACAAACGGCGCTCGCGATCGGGCAGCCTTCACGGCATTCGTTATGCCACCAGCGGCATCCAGGTGGTTATCCTTCAGCATCACGCCATCGGAAAGGTTAAAGCGATGATTTCCACCGCCGCCCAAACGCACTGCTTCTTTTTCGAAAATACGCATACCTGGCGTAGTTTTACGGGTATCAACGATAACGGTCTTCGAACCAGCCTCGGCCAGAGCATCTACCGCTTGACGCGTTTTTGTGGCTATACCGCTCATGCGCTGTAAATAATTCAAAGCCACACGTTCGCCTGAAAGCAGGGCACGAACGTCAGCGTGAACAATGCCTAACAACTGCCCCGATGAGATGCGCTGCCCGTCCGAAACTGAAGCATCGAACCGTGCCGTCGGATCAAGGATCTTAAAGGTGCGCTCAAACACCTGCAACCCCGCAATGACGCCATCCTGTTTGGCAATAAGTTCAACAGTGCCACGATGAGCCTCGGGCATCACGGCAGCGGTTGACACATCTTCACTAGTGATGTCCTCGCGAAGCGCCCTTTTTATATGTTCGTCCACAATCAAAACAAACGAAGAAAGATCCATCTACCTCGCCACCTTAACAACGACATTTGCTGCAACCTGCTGAGGCATCTTGGCATGAGCTGCACGCTGTGCAGCGCCCGCCGTCGAAACCGCGCCCGCATACATTGAGGCCGCCTTCGCCATACGAGATGACACAACTCGCGCGGCGCGCTGGGCGAATACCAGCGATTCAAGCAGCGAATTGGAGGCAAGGCGATTCTTGCCATGAACGCCATTGCAAGCCGTTTCGCCCAATGCAAAGAAGTTCATCATAGTTGTTTCCGAGTCGCTGTTCACATGCACACCGCCCATGAAATAATGCTGGGCAGGAACCACGGGGATAGGCTCCTTCAATAGATCGTAGCCCTCTTCGAGGCAGCGCTCGTAGATGTGGGAGAAGTGACCGGTGATTTCATCGGGCGACATGCGCTCGAAGGAAAGCAACACGTGATCGGTGCCATCTTTTTTCATTTGCTCATAGATGGCCGCAGAAACCACATCGCGCGGCTGCAGTTCATCAGTGAAACGATTGCCCTTAGCGTCGAGCAAAATCGCACCTTCGCCACGACAAGATTCCGAGATAAGGAACGCACGTCCCGGATGCTTGACGTACAAGCTTGTGGGATGAATCTGAACGTAATCCATATGCTCAAGCGCAACGCCATGCTCCTGGGCAATGCGGCATGCATCTCCCGTAAGGCTGGGGAAGTTGGTGGATCGCTCATAGCTCCCCCCGATACCCCCTGTAGCAAGCATGGTATAGGGAGCACGAATAAGAAGGCGACGCTCGGCTCCTTCACCGCCACGACGATCGGCGCATACGGCACCCACGCAACGATTCCCCTGCGGAGCCTCGATGATGTCGGTAACCTCGATGTGCTCCAAAATACGCACATTGGGGAGACGGCGAACGTTTTCCAACAACGTGGTGGTAATCTCTTCGCCGGTAATGTCGCCGTGATAGCAGATACGGGGACGCGAATGGGCCCCCTCACGCGTATACGCCAACGAGCCATCAGCCTCGCGCTCGAAGTCGACCCCGCGACGGATCAGGTCGTCGATAACCGAGCGGCTCGATCGGATCATGATATCAACGCTTTCGGCACGGTTCTCGTAATGACCCGCCCTCATGGTGTCCTCATAGAAGGCATCGTAATCGCCCTCGTCATGAAGTACGCATATGCCGCCTTGGGCGAGCATGGAATCGCATTCTTCCACAACCGTTTTCGTGACCATAATGATGTTTGCCGTAGAGGGGAGATTGAGGGCAGCATACAGCCCTGAAACGCCACACCCCGCAATGAGCACATCGCATTTGATTTCTTCTGCCTGCATGGCAATCCCCTATCGTGCTGCATACTCAAGCATAAGCTCGAGGGTTTTCTTGGCTGGATCCTGAAGTTCAAACGGAACCTGTACACCCACCTGCTCGTTAGCAAGGCAATCGGCAACCTTTTCCAGCGTTACCGCAGTCATGTTCTCGCATACAGGGACGCGATGGGCAAAATGAAAGCGCTTGCCGCTGCCGGCATTGCGCAGCTCCATTTCACGCAGCACGCCGACCATCGTTACGATGATGAAATCTTTCGCATCGCTTTTCTGGGTGAACTCGATAATGCCCTTTGTTGAGCCGATATAGTCGGCTTCCGCCAGCACCTCTTCGGTGCATTCGGGATGAGCAAGAACAAGCGCCTCGGGATACTCTTCCTCCAACGCAATGATCTCGTCAGGAGTAATGCGTTGATGACGAGGGCAGAACCCATTGTTTAAAATCACATGCTTTTCGGGAACCTGCTTCGCAACAAAACGTCCCAAGTTGACATCGGGAATAAACAGCAAGTTGTTCTGCGGCAGCTCGCGGCAGATCTTCTCCGCATTCGAAGAAGTGACGCACACGTCGCTCCATGTCTTCATTTCGGCAGTGGAATTCACATAGCACACTACCGCCAAATCATCACCGTACCGCGCGCGAGCATCATCGATGGTTTTCTTATCGACCATATGGGCCATAGGACAATCAGCTGCAGGCTCGGGCAAGAGAACAATCTTGTCGGGATTCAGTAGCTTCGCACTTTCGCCCATGAACTCAACGCCCGCGAGAACGATGGTTTTCTGAGGCAATTCCACCGCCAGTTTGGCAAGATAGAACGAATCACCGACATAATCAGCCACCGCCTGAACCTCAGGCTGCACGTAATAATGGGCGAGGATAACCGCGTCACGCTCGGCCTTCAACCGATCGATCGTTGCCACCAACGTTGGATCGGGAACCTGAGCGGCAAACGAATTCAAAGGTGCTTCACATACGGGGCAATCGGCCCTACCGCGAGGATTTTGAGCACCTCCAACTTGCTGCGACGACGATACCTGTCTTTTAGCTTGCTTCCCTCCGACGGCTTCAACATTGCCCATGCGAACACTTCCCCTTCTTCCAAGCCACATTCTTTTGTCACAGGTTTATCATGGGCGGTAGTTTATCACCGCTGTTTACACCTGACAATTCAGGTGACAAGACACCAAGAAAACGAAACCTGCTCGAAACAATAAAAGGCGCTCGGAAAACCCGAGCGCCTTCAGCAACTCCACCAAGAGAGCTAGACAAGAAGCAAAAGACCGAAAACCCCTACGCCTACGACGATGCACCATACCAACGATTTCGTCTTGATGGCAACGGCGATAACAGCAGCAGCTGCAATAAGGGGAATCGCCGCCGGCCAGAAGCCCGCATCGAACATCCCTGGTGCAAGCAGGTCGTTAGAAATAAGGGCAGCGAATGCCGCTGGCGGGATGAAGGCAAGCGCCTGGGAAAGCCATCCTGGAAGATCCCTTCCGCGCAAGGCGAATACGGGAACAACGCGGCAAATGAGGATGGTAGCCGCGCAGGCAATGCCGATAAACGCAAACTCACTCCACGACATGGGCACCCCCCTTCCTGGAAACGATCATACCCGCAGCAACGCCGGCCAAGGCGCCGACAAGGATAGCCGGACCCGATAAACCTACGCACTTGCACACAAACACGCCCAGCACCGCAATCAAAGCGGCAACAATATTAGGCTTTGTAGCTTTCTGAGAAAACAAAAGGCACAGGAAGATGCTGGTCATGGCAAACGACGCCAAAGCCGTGGGCACCGTAAGAAGAGATCCAAGGACAACGCCAAGCGTGTTAGCAAGAGCCCAAGTTGTCTCGCATAGGAGATTAACGGCTGTCGCTTGCGACACCCTCCATTCCCCCGAGCTGAAACGTCCCAAGTTCACCGCAAACGACTCATCGGTCACCGTAGCACCAAACAAGAAAGAAAGGGGCTTAGGGGTTTCGTGGCAAAAACGCGAAAGCGAAGCGCCATACAACAGCTGGCGTGTATTCACCAACGTGACTGAAGCGATGATAGCCAACGCGGGCGACCCAGCAAGCCACATATTGGGAATCATGTATTGACCCGCACCCGAATAAAAGAGCATGGAAAGCAGGAACACCTGCAAAGGATCGAGTCCTATCTGCTGGGCAAGGATACCGCAAGGTATGCCCAAGAACACATATCCGATCATAACGGGAAATGCCGCATTAAGCGGCGCCTTGATACGCGCAAGTACGCCTTTGGGCTGTGAGGGATTATTGCTCTCGGAGGCAGTTCCGGGGGCTTGGCCTTCTTTATGTTTCGATTTCGTTTCGTCCATAGCCAAGACAATATACCACTCACAGGCAAGTCCCGCAGAAATAACCCGCTCATCGCGAATACTAAACGCTTGCGAAGCGAAGCTCATCGCATTATTCGAGCAAGTCCAACAGCAAAGAGAAAGATCTATCGTGATCGCATGCACGACAGCAACGCCCAAAACTAGCCCTTCGCATCGAATAGAGTCCGAATCGAACTCTCCGATATGGCCCTGCGCGAAGCCCCCGAAAGAAAAAACGCTGCTCGTCTTGAGCAGCGTTTTCGTCAGCGGAATGACTGAGGAACAAACATATTCTTAAAAAAGTTGGTGGCATAACGGTCCGTCATGCCAGCCACATGATCGGTTACGGCACGCAGCGGATCGCCATCAGAGATCGACCGCAACTCAGCAGGAACCTGATCGTAGTGGCGAACAAAGTAATCGAACAGGTCTTCCACCAAGTGTTTCGCTTTGCGAACCTCCTGCATTACTGGCTCGGCGGTATACACATTCTGGAAAAGAAATTCGCGCAGCTCCATCATGGCATCCCATACAGGCTGGCTCATCTGGATATCGTCCACATGAACGGAAGTCTCAATCATGTCGTGTACCAGAGTCTCGATACGCGCAGAATGATTTTCGCCAAGCACTCGATGGGTAGAAGCAGGCAGATCGGACTCCCGCAAAGAACCAGCGCGAATAGCGTCATCAATATCGTGGTTCACATATGCAATACGGTCGGCCGTGGCAACAATGCGGCCCTCCAACGTCTCTGCACGCTGAGCTCCGGTATGGCACACAATGCCATCACGCACCTCGGCAGTAAGATTGAGCCCCTTGCCATCGTTTTCAATGATGTCGACCACACGCAGACTTTGAACATTGTGGCGATAGAGCGCCTGCCCTTCGGGCGAATCGGGGTCGATGCCCTTATGGCGCGCAAGACATGCCGCCAGCGCCTGTTCCCCCACGTGACCAAAGGGCGTATGGCCCAAATCATGACCAAGCGCTATTGCCTCAGCAAGGTCTTCGTTCAGCCCCAACGCACGAGCAATGGTGCGCGCAATCTGTGCAACCTCAAGCGTATGCGTGAGACGGGTACGGTAATGGTCGCCCACAGGAGCTAGAAATACTTGCGTTTTATGGGAAAGACGGCGAAATGCCTTAGTATGCAAGATTTTGTCTCGATCTCGCTGATATTCGGTGCGATAGAGGTCAGGCTCGCACGAACGCGCCCTTCCTTCCGTTTCATCGGAAAACGCGGCATCCGAAGAGAAGCGCACGTGCTCCTGGTCAGCCTGTTCTTCTCTGGATACCAGCTTCATGGTTATTCCCCTTCGACAATAAGAAGACGACGGCACACTGGGCACGTTGCCAAGGGGGCTTGGGAGCGAATCTTGCTCATGCGGCTTGAATCAAACGTGTTGCGACATGCGCTGCAGGCGCCTTCGTGCACTTCTGACAACGCAACGCCACCACATGCACTACGGGTTTTCTCATATACCTTCAGCAATTCCCCATCAACCTGCTCAGCCAGGGAAACACGCGCTTTTTCGCCTTCTTCGATGGCAGCACGGAGGGATCCACCCACCTTCTGGAACGAAGCGATAAGATCCCGCTCCTTGGCATCAAGATCGGCGAGGGCCTGCATGATCTGCTTCATGACGGGATTGATCTTGTCCACTTCCTCTTCCACGCGGGAGAGCTCAAGTGATACCTTTTCGCGGCGCTTGCGCACGCCATCAAGATCACGTGTATGGGCCGTCACAGCACGATAATCGCCCTGCACCTGCGAAAGCGTTTCGGTGATTTCATCTTGCTTTGCAGAAAGAAGCTCATCTTCCTGCACGAATGCGGCAAGCTTTCCTTCGGCTTCATCGAGCATGTCCTGAACCTGGACTTTGCGCTTGAGCACCTCGTCTTTCTTGGCGCGTACCTCAAGGATAGCTTTCCTGTGGGGAAGCTCTTTGAACTCCTTTTTGGCCGAAACAACCTTTCGATCCACCTCCTGCAACTTACGGAGGGTTGCGATGTCGTGTTCGGTAGCGTACATGGGCGCACAGCCTTTCTTCTGGACTTGCTTGACTGATTATCAATTACCGCCTGGACGATTCAGGCGTATACCAATTGTTGCTCTGGTCGATCATGGTAATGCAAGATTCGGCCACACCTGCTTCGGCAGCATAGGCTGCAAGCAATGCGCACAACGGAAACTCGGACACATCGTGACCAAGCTCGATTATCGCCAAGCCCGACAGCGCTGCGTCCAATGCTTCATGATACTTTATCTCGCCGCAAATAAGGCAACCAATGCCCTGGTCGAGACACATACGGGCAAAGGAACCCGCCGAACCACCGCTGGTAACGATCCGCGAAAGCTGCTTGTCGGGAGACCCCCACACGCGCGGATAGGTGCCAAACACGCTTACGCAACGGGCGCTCAAATGACGCAACGTCAAAGGTTCCTCCCCTGAAGAGGGGGCGCAAATACGCCCAAACCCTTTGTTGGCAGCGTCAGGCAGGGGATCGAGCACGCCAAGTGGCGTCAAGCGCAAAAGCACCGGCAACGCATCGAGACCAGCCGTTGATACATCAAGGGCAGTATGGAACGAGAGAACACTGACACCCAGCTCGCAGGCGCGGCGCACCACAGCACCAGGAGCATGGCCCATTGCCGCTTGCGGCATAAATGCATCGGGCGCGTCAATGAATACAGGGTGATGGGTCAATAGCACATTCGCACCATGCGCATGAGCCTCTTCCACGGCATGAATGGTGGGGTCGAGGGCGACTGCCACCCCCCGCACGGTATCCATGGGATTACCCACCAACATTCCCGTCCTATCCCAAGAGCAAGCATCCGAGGCGGGCATCTTACGCAAAAGCTCGCGCTCTAGCTCGCCTACCACCATCATCCGTTCGTTTGAGGCCAAATTGCCCGCATCGGTTTTTTTGAGCGAAACTACTTCCTCGGTCACAGTAAACATCTCCTTGCTGCGTTGGCTAGCCCAGGACAATGGTTCGACGATCGCCACCGGGAACCACCACGGTTACCTCACGGTACCCCGCTTCGTACATCCAACGATACCCCGCTTCAATGCCCCTATCCACATCGGTTACCGTATGGGCATCTGTACCCAATGTGCAGGGCACGCCAGCACGGCAAAATTCACGCAGAAGCCCTTGGCTGGGAAACATTTCCTTGCAGGCATAGGTAAGCCCAGAAGTGTTCACTTCGATCATTCGGCCAGCCTCACTTGCTGCCTGCGCTGCCTGCTTGTACAAGTCGATTGGGTCAAACGAGGCCCTACGACCAAATTTCTTTACAAGATCCGGATGAGCCATAACGGTAAAGGGCGCCTTGGAAACAACCGCTTCGCACCATACCTCGAAATATCGACGCCAGATATAGTCGGGGCCCACCTCATCCCAATAGCCACGTTGAGCGGGATCGTCAAAAGGCCACAGATCGAGAAAATGAACCGAACCCAACACGATATCAAACCGGTCGAATTCATCGGGGGCAAACGCACGATCCTCGCCTTGCCCGAGCCAGTCGAGTTCACATCCCACCAGCACTTCCATGTCAGGGTACTTCGCACGCTGCGCCAAAATGCGCTCAAAGTACTCTGGCAGCCTATCTGCGTGCATGGAAACAAAGTCACGCGGGTCAACCTGTGGTGTAAGCGGGTAGTGCTCGGTAACGGCGATATTCGTAATTCCCACCCTATGGGCACGGGCGATAAGCTCCTCGATGGGCGCATGACCGTGATTCGTCATATCAGTGTGGGTGTGCTGAGTTACTAATTCCATGTGCATTCTCCTACAACAACGAAGAGGGCACCCATTGGCGCCCTCGTTTCTTTTCGTCCTTATTGTATCGACCTAGCCAACCACATCGTTGAACGCTTCGATGAACGCATCAAGCTCTTCTGCCGTGGTGGTGTTGCCCAAGGAAACGCGAAGCGATCCCAACGCATCATCACGGCTAACGCCGATTGCCTTGAGGACATGCGAGGGATTAAGAGAATGAGACGAGCAAGCCGAACCGCCCGATACGCAGAACCCACGCCTATCAAGCTGCAGGATAAGCGTCTCGCTTTCCATGCCCCTAACAAGCACATTTACCACATGAGGGGCAAACGCCGTAGTGCCTGGCTCCACCGAAACAGCAGCCTTCACCTTGGGATTTTCAAGAAGGCGCGCATAGCATTCGTCGCGCAAGGCACGCAGGCGCTGTGCGTTTTCGTCGAGATTCGCAAGCGCGGCACGCGCGGCAGCGGAGAACCCGACTGCCGCCATAACGTTCTGAGTGCCGCTTCGGCGCCCCGACTCCTGGCCACCGCCCACAATCTGAGCTGTAAATGGGGTACGCGCCTTAACGTACAAGGCGCCCATGCCCTTCGGTCCCCCGATTTTATGCGACGAGATGGAGAGGGCATCAACGCCCCATTCCTTCACCGAAACAGGGATCTTGCCGAATGCCTGGGTTGCATCCACATGGAAAAGAGCTCCCGCCTTGTGCGCAACTGCGGCAAGGGCGGGGATATCCATAACGCTACCAACCTCGTTGTTGACTGCCATAATGGATACGAGCAAAACCCTATCGGTAAGAACTTCCTCCAAAGCATCGGGCGTGATGTGACCTGAGGAATCGGGTTCAACATACGATACCTGAGCGCCCCAATGCCCCAGCGTTTCTGCCGCTTTAAGGACGGCATCGTGCTCAATGGATGAAACCACGATTTGGGGAACGCATTCATGATCGCCCTCTTGCTCGGCGCGGGCCATCGCAGCATCAACGATGCCAAACAATGCGGCATTATCGGCCTCGGTAGCGCCAGAAGTGAACGTCATCTCATCGGGACGCGCCTTGATAGATCGCGCTATATCTTCGCGCGCCTGTTCGAGTGCGCGAAACGCCGTACGGCCAACCTCGTAGAGGGAATTGGCGTTGCCATTGCCCGCAACAAGCCCATCGATTCCCGCTTGAAGATACGGAGCCATAGCGTCAGCGGCCTCTTTGCAAAGCGGCGCTGTTGCCGCCCAGTCCAAATAAACAGGTTTGTCCATTAGCGAACCTCCGCCCCAGCATTGCGCAAAATGCCGATGGCCGCTTCGGGGTCTTCCGCTTTGAATACGCCAGAACCGGCAACCAACACATCTGCACCCTGGGCGCATACCAAGCCTGCCGTACGCCCAGCGCTTATTCCGCCATCGACCTCGATAAGAAGATCGGGATTCAAGCGCTTTGCCATTTCAGCCACTTTGCCTACACGATCTTCGCTGCCTTCAATATATGATTGACCGGAAAAGCCTGGGAACACGCTCATAACCAGAACCATATCCACCTCAGCAATATAAGGCTCCAGCTCCTCGACAGGATAATCGGGTTTCAGGGTTAATGCCGGATGCACACCAGCCTCACGAGTCCGCTGAATGAACTCGCGCACCTCGCCTTCCCCATGAAGCGCTTCCATATGAACCGAAACCCAATCGGCCCCAGCCTTTAAATACCAATCGAGCTGCTCGAGAGGATTGGAAATCATGAGATGCACATCAAGCGGGATATCGGTGATCTTCTTCAATTGCGAAACGAAAGGGACGCCCAATGTGAGATTCGGCACGAAATGCCCATCCATCACATCAACGTGGATGAAATCCGTACCCCCACGTTCAAGCATGCGGATATCACGCTCAAAATTCATGAAGTCCGCAGACAAAATAGAGGGGGAGATTTTGATGTCACCGAACACGGCAACCCCTTTCCTTGAAAGTAACTTGCTGCCTATTCTACACGCAGCACCACGGTAAAAAAGACAAAGCCGTATGCACTCCGCAGCAATGCATCACATAACTTACCTATTCTTTGCCTCAAGATCGAGCAGGAATTTCTTCACTGTTGGCCCAAAGGCATAGCCACCCAATTTTCCGTTTGATCCAACCACTCTATGGCAGGGAACGAACAGCGGGATGGGATTTCGACCGCAAGCTTGCCCCACCGCCTGCAGGGCACCGGGCTTGCCAAGGCTTTCTGCGATTTCTGCATAGGTACGCGTCTCGCCATAGGGAATTTCGGAAATCTTTGCCCAAACCTCACGCTGGAATGCCGATCCTTCAGCACGCACTGGAACCTCAAACGCAATACGCTTTCCAGCAAGATATTCCAGCACTTCGCTGGAAGCCCGATTGGTAAGGGCTGTCGCGTGCTGGCGTCCCGCCAATTGAACGGGTCCAAAGGCAAAATGGGTTATAGCGGCACCATCCGATTCAATGGCAACCCTTCCCATAGGGGTGCGATAGATAAAATACGTTCGCTCCATCAGTGCGTTTCGCCCGCCTTGTCAAGCCCCCAGAACTCAGTGGTCAAGGGACGCTTGAATAGATCGGCAGCCAAAGGTTCGATGGGAGCGCCCTCCCACACCAACGATCGAACCGCTGTGGTAATGGGGAGCTCAACATTGTGTTTCTCGGCCAAAGGGCAAATAGTTTGGCAGGCAACGGCTCCTTCTACCACCATATGGGTTCGTTCCTCAAAGCCACCCAACGTAGCGCCCTGGGCAAGCGCCTTGCCAAATGAACGGTTGCGAGAATGCTCAGAGGTGCAGGTTGCAATCAAATCGCCCGCACCCGCTAGGCCCATTACCGTCAGGGCATCGCCGCCGCAAGCCTTCACCAGTCGGCTCATTTCGGCCATGCCGCGCGTCATAATCATAGCGGCGGTATTGTCACCGTAACCAAAGCCATACGCCGCGCCCACCGCAATAGCGATAACGTTCTTGAACGCCGCGCACAGCTCAACGCCTACGTAGTCGGGAGAGGTGTAGCAGCGGAAATACGATGTGGTAAACAAGTCGCGGAAATAGTGCGCGGTGGTTTTGGAACGCGAAGCAATTACCGTACCGGCAGGAACCCCCAAGATAACCTCTTCTGCATGGTTGGGGCCGGAAAGCGCCGCAAGCCTGTCGATATTTCCCAGAACCTCTTCGAATACCTGAACAGGCAGAAGCCCCGTACCTTCCTCGACGCCTTTCGAGCAAACAACAATAGGGGTGCCCTCTTCAACATCAGGAGCAAGATCCTGGGCAAACCGGCGCGTCAACCGCGAAGGAGTGACGATAACAAGAGCTTCGGCATGCTCAGCACATTTTTGCAGATTACTTGTCGCCGAAATGGAGTCGGAAAGCATCACGCCGTTCAGATAACGAGGATTATGATGCTCCTTCGTGATGGCATCTGCCACCTCCGGTTTACGAGCCCACATCACCACCTCGTTGCCGGCCGCTGCAAGCGTTTGAGCCAAGGCAGTACCCCACGAACCGGCACCGATTACTGCGATCTTACCCATATGTCCTCCTTGAAGAATGCCCACGGCATTCCGAAACACAACGGGCAGGCAAAACTGCCTGCCCGAAAGATGAACTGCATTTATGCCTTTTTCTTCGAACCGATCCGGTTTTCCGTTCCGGCACGCAAACGGGCGATGTTTTCCCTATGAGCCCACACGACAGTTAGGCCAACTAGCAAGCACAGCACAAAGGCAACGGGGTTGCCCCAGAAGAAATACAATGCAAAGAGGGGACATGCCGCAGCTGCCGCAATGGATCCCGCAGAAACATACTTTGTTGCCACAACCAGAACAGCGAAAATCGCAATTTCAAGCAAGGCTCCAACAGGGCCAAACGTGGAAAACAGGCAGCCAACGGCAACCGCAATGCCCTTGCCTCCCCTAAAACCCAGCCAAGGGCAGAAAATATGGCCCATGGTGCAACCAAGGAACGCCACCGCAAGGCAGACCTGCTCGATATAGAGGAACGGATTAGGCGAACCGCCAAACGTTTGAACGAATTCCACAACGGCAAGCACATTGCCAGGAAGCACCTGGGTGCCGAATACCGCGGCAATAAGCCCTGCAACGATGCCCTTGCCAAAATCGAGAACGAATACGGCATATCCACCCACTTTTCCCATGGTACGAATGGCGTTAGTGGTGCCGATATTGCCCGAGCCATGCTCACGCAGATCGGTGTGATAAAACACCCGCGAGATTATGACCCCCCATGGAATGGAGCCCAGCAAAAACGAAATAACAAGCAGTAAGGCCAACTGGCCCAAAACCGTCGACATTGACTGTTAATCCTTCTTCTTAAACTTGAGGTTGATAGGAGCACCGGTGAAATCAAACGTGGAACGCAGCCTATTCTCCAGATAGCGCTCAAAAGAGGGCTCAACCAGATCAGGATGGTTGCAGAAAAACGTAAAGAACGGAGGCTGTACGCCCGTCTGGGTAACATACTTCAGCTTCAAAATACGCTTGCCCTTGGAAATGGTGTGGCCGAACTCGCGAATATCCTGAAGCCAGTTGTTAAGGCGGCTCGTAGAAATGCTCTTGGAATAGTTAGCATGCGCTTCGTTGATAGCGCCCCAGATGCGTTGAACGTTCTTGCCGGAAAGCGCAGAAATGGCGATGACCGGAGCATATCCCACGAACTTAAGACGATCTTCAATGCGTTCGCGTACTTCAGCCTTTGCATCCGGCCCTTCCACCAAGTCCCACTTGTTCAGTACCACTACCATAGCGCAGCCGCGTTCAGCCGCCATGCCGGCAACGCGCTGATCCTGGTCGGTAAGACCGATGGTGGAGTCAATCACCAAAAGAACAACTTCAGCGCGATCGATGGCGCGCATAGCACGCACGAAGCCGTAATACTCAACGTCTTCATCGATAACGCTCTTCTTGCGCAGACCCGCCGTGTCGACGATGGTGTAGAACTGACCCTCATGTTCCACCATGGTATCGATAGCGTCACGCGTAGTGCCTGCAACGTTGGAAACAATAGAGCGATCGTTATTGGTGAGCTTGTTCGTCAGGGATGACTTGCCCGCATTGGGGCGGCCGATAATAGCAACGTTGATGGAGTCGATCTCCTCTTCTTCGTCGCTTTCCTCGGGGAACAGCGAAACGATTTCATCGAGCAGATCGCCCGTACCGGTGCCATGAAGGGCAGAAACGGGACGCGGCTCCCCTAAGCCCAACTGCATGAACTCCCACATAGCGCTTTCGTCTGCTGCGTTATCGAGTTTGTTTACCGAAAGAAGCACTGGCTTCTTGCTACGGCGGAGGATGTTGGCAACGGCCTGATCGTCGGCGTTAACGCCGGTTTGACCGTCAACCAAGAAGATGATGACATCCGCCTCGTCGGCTGCAGTTAACGCCTGAGCGGTAATGGAGCCCTGAAAGACATCGTCGCCGCCCATTTCGATACCGCCGGTATCGATGATCTTGAAGTCGCGGCCATTCCAGTCCGCCTCATGGTAAGAACGATCGCGCGTCACGCCGCGCATCTCGTGAACAATAGCTTCGTTGTTTTCCGCAAGGCGGTTCACCAAGGTGGATTTGCCCACATTGGGGCGACCAACAATGGCCACGATTGGCAAGCTCATTCTTGCTCCTAACATTGCTGAAGGTAACTTTATCAAGAGTTCAGGATACCACTCACACGTACCCGCAATTTAACCGCCTCATCAGCAGCACGGGATAAACACGCCTTCCCTATGAGCTATACGATGGGCTTCTTCCATTCGGGCAGGCCGCGAGCACGGCGATTGCGATTGCGACCGCGCATATTTCGAACACACCCCTGCATACCATGGGGAACATACGCCATATTCTCTAGATCATCGGGCAGATAGCTCACCAATGACAGAGGGGCCGTCTGCTGTACCGCTTCGGGCTCAGGGCCAGCAACAGCAGCAAACCCGTAGACCGATGCGCCTTGAGCCACGAGCTTCTGTTCGTAACCGCTCCAAGGCTCCTCAGGGAACAGAGAGCGAACATCGTCGGTATTCCACAGCAATTCGTAACCAGCTAATTCGAGCTGGGTGAGCGAAAATTCATGCATTGGCATGCTATCGGTACGCAAACGCAAGGGCGCGCCCTTTGCCAAAAGCGGACGATATGCCATAAGGCGATCCAGATAGGTAAGACGCAAAGGCGCTTTCTTTTTTTTGGGAAACGGCGTGGGGAAGTTCAGGAGGACAGCAGAAAGCTCTCCTTCAGCAAAAAAGTCCGAAAGATCGCGATCTTCCTCATTGAATACGAAAACCGCATTGGTAACCCCTTGGGCAATAGCGCGCTCGGCACAACGAACCACGCATACACCGTCCACGTCGATGCCGACAAACAGTGTATCGGGCCGCGCGGCGGCACACTCCACGGTGTACTCCCCCTTTCCGCAGCCCAAATCGAGCACAACGTGCTGATAAGAATCAGCACAGAAACCTTCATGGGGAGCCCATTGGCTCCACCGACCACGCCAGCCCGATGGGTTCGGCTCATAGGATTGAGTGGCGCCAGCAAGGCGGTCTTCAAGGGAAAAACCTTTGTTCAGGCGGGATCGGGTGGTTCGCATCGTGGCAATAACTCCAAACAGAAACAGAACAGGTAGCAGCAAGCAACCCCTGGAAAAGCAGAGGGTTTACAGCTCACCCAAATAACGGACAACGCTTTCAATTTGATTGTCGGGCGTGGAAGCGCCTGCGCTTACACCCACAACGCGGCATCCGTCAAACCATGACGGGTCGATCTCCTCGGCACGCTCGATATGATGGGCGCGGGAGCAGTGCTGTGCGCAAATCTCAAAGAGACGCGTGGTGTTCGACGAATTGCGTCCGCCGATTACCACCATGGCATCCACCTGCTCTGCAAGCTCGACGGCGGAAAGCTGGCGTTGCGTCGTCGCAAAACAGATGGTGTCTTTCACCTCAAGGTCAAGATGGAGCCCTTCGAGCGCATCTAGAACCTCTTCGAAGCGCTCTCGAGATTGGGTGGTTTGAACAACCACGCCAACTCTGCCCGACAAATCGGAGGGAATATCTTCAGGAGAACCGACAATGGTGCACTGGCCACCGGCGACACGGGCATGAGCCGAGATTCCCTCCACTTCAGGATGACCGGCTTCACCCACCACTAAAACGTGGCGACCATCCTTGGCAAGCTTCGCCGCAGCACGTTGAGCGCGCATAACATGCGGGCAAGTTGCGTCGATCACCGTAAAGCCTCGCTGCTCAATGTCATCGATAACCTGAGGCACCACTCCATGCGAGCGGATAACCACCCCATCTGCATCGATGCTGTCGACCGAGTCGGCAACGCAGATGCCACGCTCCTCGAGCTCGGCAACAACACCGGGATTATGGATGAGCGGCCCAAGCGTGCATACCGAACCGCCCGCTTCCGCTGCCTTAAGGGTCATGTCGAGCGCGCGCTGCACGCCATAGCAAGCACCCGCATAGGCAGCCTTCACAACCTTGAGTTTACCCATGGGCGTTACTCCTTGTCGGAATAGTCAGGCAATGTTGCAGGATCGAACGCCGGAATGGGATGGTCAGCAAACACCTGCGAGTAATCCTTCGAATCGGGGAACAGCTCCGCCATGTTTACCTCCTCTGGCTTGCAACCCCTCGTAAGCGCATATGCTTCACGCATCACATACCATGAACAACCGTCCATGCGCTCTTCTTTAGGAAGGAAGTCAAACGAGGAAAGCTCCACAGGCGTGCCGAAGCGCGCCGTGATACGGGGGAAGCGCACTCGTTGCCCCTTCTGCTTCACTTTGCTCACATTCTCCAAGCCCAAAGGGGTAAGAGGAGCCTTGCCCATTCGAGCAATCAGAGCTGCGCCGCCATGCAATTCTGGGGCAGCGCTCCCTTTACCGCGCCTTGTTCCTTCAGGAAAAATGCCAACCCATTCGCCGTTCTTCAGCATGCGGGCAGCTCGCTTCAAAGCCGTTCGGTCAGCACTGCCTCGTTTGATGGGGAAAGCGCCAACGCTCGAAATAACCATGCCCAAGAAGCCCTTGCCCGCACGAAACAGGGAATCGCGGGCAATTAGGCGTACCCATCCCTTAGGACGCACCGAAAGGAACATGATGATAACGTCGAGGTACGAATAGTGAGGCGAAACTAAAATGGCGCCAGTCGTTTTACCGGCAAAAGCATCCACAATTTCCTTGCCTTCTACGCGAAAGCGGAACAGCACCTTGCACAGAAAACTGAACAGCCCCGAAAGGAACAGCGCAACGCCATGGGGAATGCGGTTGTCCTGATTGTTTCCAGCAAGAGGGCGATCCCAATACTCTTCATGTATGTTGAAGGCCATTAAAGCGCCATCCTTGCTCGAGCCAAACCACAAATAGAGCCAATAACTTCTTCCACATGCATACTGGAGGAATCAAGCAAAACCGCATCTTCCGCAGGACGCAAGGGCGCCGTATCGCGACTTGAGTCAAGCTCATCCCTACGGATGATGTCATCAAGTACTTCCTGATAGTCGATGGAGCCAATTCCCCTATCGGCGTTTTGCCGGACACGACGGTGGGCGCGCTCCTCAGCAGAAGCGGTAAGAAACACCTTCACTTCAGCGTTGGGGAAAACCTCAGTTCCGATATCACGGCCCTCTACGACGTAATTGCCCTCCGAGCCAATGCGGCGCTGCTGATCAAGCAGCGCCTGACGCACAGCAGGAACAGCAGAAACCGCCGAAACGGATCGATCTATCTCGGCAGTGCGGATAGCTCCAGTTACCTCAACGCCATCGACAAAAACGCGACGAGGAACAGGATCTCCCTGCTCATGGCGAAAGCTGATTGTGCAGGAGTGCGCGAGAGCACCCACTGCTTCGGCATCTTCCAAGGAAACTCCATCATGCAGCGCACGCCATGCAACCGCACGATACATAGCACCCGTATCCAAGCAGGAGAAGCCCAGCTCTTTCGCTACAGCCTTTGCAACGGTTGACTTACCTGCCCCCGAGGGACCGTCAATCGCTATGATCATCTACGCCAATCCTTTCAAACACTCAAGAAACGTGGGGAAGCTGACAGAAACGCTGTCGAAATCGATAATGTCAACTGGAGTATCGGAGCACAACCCGACCAAAGACCAAGTCATAGCAAGACGATGATCCTTGCGCGAGTCGAACACAAGCCCCTGCGGAACCTGCAAATCAGGCTGACCCTCGATGTACAGATCATCATTTTCAGCCCAAGCGTTCACACCCAGCTTTTCCAAGCCTTCAATAATAGCGGTAAGGCGATTCGATTCCTTCTTAGTAAGCTCACTAACCCCGCGGAAAACTGTAATTCCAGCAGCATGAGCCGCAACCAGCGCCAGAACAGGAATCTCATCGATCTCTGAGGCGATGTGCTGCGAAGGAATTTCGCAACCTACCAACCTGTCGGTATACGTCGCTTCGATAATGCCTATCGGCTCTTTGCCTTCTGCGGTAAGGTAACGCACCTCAATAGAGGCACCCATGCGCTCAAGGGTGCGAATGAAGCCGACACGACCAGGATTGAGGCTGACGTTCTCAACCTGAATGGAGCTACCCTTCTTCAGGAGGGCAGCACAAATCAGAAACGCCGCCGATGAAGGATCTCCTGGAACGTCAACCTCCGAAGCGGAAAGCACAACGGGGCCTTCGACCGAAGCACGACGAAACGCATGCTCCACCTTTACGCCAAATTCAGGCAGCATCAATTCCGTGTGGTTGCGCGAAACAGCGGGCTCGTTGATGGTGGTGGTACCCTTGGCGCCTAAACCAGCCAAGAGAACCGCTGTTTTCAGTTGCGCCGACGCCATCGGCGAATCGTATGTGATAGCTTTGAGGCTCGGTGTGCCAATTTCCGTTACCGGCAGGGTTTCGCACGCCTCAGGCTCAAAGCTAGCCCCCATCTTCATCAAAGGTGCAATGATACGACGCATCGGACGCTTCTGAAGCGACTCATCGCCCGTAATCTGAACGCGAATACTCCATGGAGCCAAAATGCCCATAAGAAGTCGCGAGGTGGTACCGGAGTTCCCACAGTCAATGGGGCCCTCGGGTTGTTTGGGGCCCTCAGCACCCCACCCCGTAACGCCACCGGCCAACGTGCCGTCAATTTGGCGTTCCAGAGAAACCTTTGCGCCCAAAGCGGAAACCGCGCCAATGGTTGAACGCACATCGGCGGAATCGAGAACCCCCGTCAAACGCGAGGTTCCTTCTGCCATAGCGGCAAAAAGCACAGCACGATGGGATATGGATTTGTCACCAGGAACGCGGGCGGCTCCATCAAGAGGAGCGCCCAAAGGCTCGATGCGTGTAATATTTGAATCGCCCATGACGTCCACTACTCCTTAGATAGAGGGTTGAAGGAAATGCTGAAACCAGCTTTGATGAGCTGAGTGGATAGCTTTCCGATATCGCCTTCGTCGGTAAGTACCATATCGAGAACGGCGCTCGAAGACGTGATGTGGTCAATATCGATAGACTGCACGTTGCAACCAACTTGGCTTGCAATGGTAGTGACCTCGGCAATGATGCCAGGACGATTGGTAAGCGGGATGCGCACTTCCAGCAAATCTTCAGTTGCGGGAACCCATTTGGCGGGAATAGACCTACGGGCTTGAGCCGCTCGGTCAAGCAGCTTGGTGAACTCGGTCTTATCGCCTTCGCGCAACACATCTGCATAACCACGCAAAATAGATTGCACCTCATCAAGCCCTTCCACAATGGCTTCTCGGTTATCAAAGGCGATTCCCGTCCACAAAGCTGGAGAGCCTGCAGCGATGCGGGTGGAATCCTTAAACCCGCCAGCAGCCAAGCGGAATAGGGCTTCCTGATCGTCGGCATGACGCACAGCAAGCTCCACCAGCGAAGAAGCAACAAAATGCGGCACATGGCTTACGATGGCAACCGCTTCGTCGTGTTTATCACGCGGCAAGGAAACCACGCGCGCGCCGAGACCCGCAAGTGCCTCATGGAGATTGGCGTAATCGTCTGGCGACGTTTCCTCGTCGGGACACAGCACCCAATGAGCACCTTTGAACATATCCTCTCGTGCGCCCTCAATACCGCTTTTCTCCGAACCTGCCATCGGATGACCGGGAATATACTTTTCGGGATAGCGCAAAAGCTCCTGCGCCTGTCGGCTCACGATCTTCTTCGTCGAACAGGCATCGGTTACCACGCCTTTGAAATCACAGGCAGCAATGATACGAAAGTATTCGTTTGCCACAGGTACGGGAGTTGCGATCATTACCAGTTCGCAACCGCAGAGTACTGAACCTAGATCCTCGCTCGAAACGTGGCCTTCATCGATCAAGCCACGCTCTTGAGCCGCCTTAACCGCATCCCCAGAAACGTCAATGCCCACGAGACGCGCATCGGGATATGCGTTGCGATACATTGCCGCAAAGGATGATCCGATAAGTCCGAGGCCGATAACGGCCACTGAGGAAAAGTGCGTCTTCATAGCTAATTTGCCCATTTCTGATAACGGTTTGTTCGTGTGGATGATTCTACCACGCCTATCTGGCAGCCTGTTCAAGCGCTACAACCTCTTGCGAGCTGAGCACGCGATATTTCCCTTCAGGGAGACTGCCCAGTTCAAGAGGACCAAATGACTCACGGTGCAAGCGAAGCACAGGATGTCCTACCGCTTCGAGCATACGCTTCACTTGACGCTTCCTGCCTTCATGGATGGTGATTTCCACAAGAGCATTCCCTCCCTTGCGGCGAATCAGGGAAACAGCAGCGGGTTGAGTCATGCCGTCTTCCAACTCCACCCCGTGACGCAAACGGTTAAGGGCTTTTTCGTTCGGTGCGCCTTTCACCAAAGCACGGTAGGTTTTATCAACGTGGCGAGAGGGATGCAGAACGGCATTGCCCAACTCCCCATCGGTGGAAAACAACAACAACCCTGTAGTGTCGTAGTCCAAGCGCCCCAGCGGATACAAACCGGGGATCTCGTCGCAAGGCACCAGCTCCGCAACACAAGGGCGCCCTTGAGGATCTTTCATGGAAGTCAGAAAGCCAGCCGGCTTATTGAGCATCAACGTAACCGCCTGGTTCGGCTTGCAAACGGGAGCTCCGTCCAAACTCACCTCGTCAACAGAAGGATCAACCTTGGTGCCAAGCTCTGTTACCACATTCCCGTTCACGGAGACTCGTCCCGCCTCAATGATCCTCTCACATGCGCGACGGCTAGCTACGCCGGCTCGTGCCAAGAATTTTTGCAGGCGCACTTGACCAACCTGTTCGCTTTCTTGCACGTTAGCCCCTATTCATCCTCATCGAACACCAACTCATCGAAGTTGATCTTATCAACTGCTCCCACACCTGCGGCAAGTGCATCGGAAAGCATCGTCTGCATCGCTTCTTGCATGGTCTCAGGCTGCAGGGGATCGCCCTCAACCTCTTCTTCGCCGCCAAGCGAATACGATTCGTCCTCCGGGCGCACCACATTCAAGCGCTCGGAGATAAAGGCGCGCGTTTCCTCGTCAGGAGCAAACGATTCCAACGGGGGAAGATCCCGTACCGAACGAAGACCAAATTTTTCCAAAAAGGTTCGGGTGGTTGCATACAGCACTGGATTACCAGGCGCGTCCTGCGTACCCGCTTCGCGCAGAAGTCCTTTTTCAACCAGAGAGTTGATAGAGCTATCCGAGCTCACGCCACGAACCGAGGCAACACCGTTGCGGGTAATGGGCTGGCAATACGCCACAACAGCTAACGTTTCCAATGCCGCTTGGGAAAGCTTGCGAGTATCCCATGAAAGAACATAGCGCTCGATGAGCTCGTGGTAGCGGGGATGCGTGTACAGACGCCAACCGCCAGCAACTTCGCGAAGCTGAATTCCCCTCTCGGCTTGCTCGAGCTCCCTTTGCAAGCACACAAGCGATTCCTGCACGCGGGCAGGGTCGACTTGCAGCATGTCCGCAAATGTCAAGACCCCGACTGGCTCATCGGTGACAAACAACATCGATTCAATGGCGCCCATAAGCCATGCCTGGTCGACCTCAGCATATACCGCAACGTCGCCGGATTCCCGCTCGTTATCCTGATCTTCCTGCATCATGCCTCCCCTGTCGAATCGAATTCACCGTCATCCAAGATTTGGGCGCTTGCCCCTTCAACGTAGGTAATGGAAATGTCCCCGAACAAATCGTCTTGCTTCAAGCTCACCATATTGCGCTTGAACAGTTCCAGCATAGCCAAAAACGTCACCACGATTAGATGGGGGCTATCGTCTGCCGAAACGAAATCTGAAAACTTCGCGCTCCCATCGGCGCACACTTTATCGAACACCGTGCGAACCTGCGTTTCCACAGGAATTACCTTTGCTGCGATATGCTCAGATTCCAGCAGAAACACATCGCGACGGGCAATACAGCTCGCGCACAGCTCACCCAAACGGTCGATTTTAACGTCACCCAGGTAATCCGGCACCAATGCGAGAAAGAAACGATCGGGGCCAAAGGGGCGCGTATGAACACGGGACTCCGCCTCGAAACGACCCTGCAATGCGGCTGCTGCATTCTTGAATTTCTTATATTCCAACAGATGCTCGACCAGCGCATCACGCATTTCGCTTGCCGACATTTCCTCGTACTCTTCAGGAACATCTTCGGCTTCTTCATGCGGCAGCAAACTTGCCGCTTTGATTTCCAACAACGTCGAAGCAACGAGGAGAAAGTCGCTCGCCACATCCAGGTCGATGTTGCGCATACGCTGCACTTCCGCCAAATATTGGTCGGTGATTTCCGAAAGAGAGATAGACCCGATGCTCACTTTTTGACGGCTAACCAGATACAGAAGCAGATCGAAAGGGCCCTCGAAGCTTTCTATGCGAACACGATACGACATGCCTACAAAAGCGCCTCAAACGCATTTTGGCGCAACGTTTCGTACACGCCGATAGCAACAGCGTTGGAAAGGTTCAGAGAACGCAAGCTCTCACGCATGGGAAGACGAACGCATTCTTCCGCATGGGCATCGAGCACCTCTGGGTCGATACCTCGACTTTCGCGGCCAAACACCAAATAGAGCTCATCGACATCGGCCAAATCCTCTTGGTAGAAGGATCGGCTGGTGTTTCCCGTAAAGAACAGCATGCGCTTGCCCTTATGCTCTTTAAGGAACTGGTCCACACAAGAGTGACGAACGATGGTTACTTTGTCCCAGTAATCGAGGCCAGCACGGGCAAGATTGCGCTGGGTATAGCGAAACCCCATCGGCTCTACCAGGTGCAGCGTTGCGCCCGTGCACGCACAGGTACGGGCAATGTTGCCCGCATTCTGAGGGATCTCTGGCTCAAATAGCACCACATGCAGATCAAGCGCCATTACGCATCGAGTCCTTTGTTCATCTCTTCCTCGATTTCTTCCGAAAGCATGATCCACTCTTCCTCGTGAGCGGAAAGCGATTGCTTCAACTTCGCATGCTCAGCTATAACATCGCTCGAAGAATCTTCGTTCGTGTAGAAATCAGGGTCAGCCAACAACGCCATGATCTCTTCCATACGAGCTGTTTCACGCTCTATGATCTTGTCGAGTTCCTTCACTCGCTTACGCTGATTCTTCAGTGCAGCATAAGCACGATTGCGGGCCTCTGCCTCGGCGCGCTTTTGCTCCTTGGTTTTAGGAGCAGAACCGCGAGGTGCCGTCATGGGCTTCTTTGACGACGCCCCTTCTTTCGAAAATGCCTTTGCAAACGCCGCCGAGGAAGCAAAAGCAGGTGCCGCCTTGACGGGGCGCTCTTGCATGCCATCGACCGCGCTACGGGTATCCTCCTGCCCGGTTTTATACAGGTAGTAATCGTAGTCGCCCGCAAACGATGTCACCTGACCAGGTTTTATCTCGATGATGCGATTAGCTACGGATCGAATCAGATGCCTGTCGTGCGTAATAAGAAGGATGGTTCCCTCAAACTGTTTTAGAGCCTGCTCCAAAATATCAGCACTCGCGATATCAAGATGATTCGTAGGTTCATCGAGGCAAAGCAAAGGGCGTGGGGCAACAAGCATCTTGGCCAAGGCCAAACGGCACTTTTCGCCACCAGAAAGAACGGAAACCTTTTTGTCTACCGCATCTGCCTGAAACAGGAAAGCGCCCAGCAGTGTTCGAACCTGGGAAATACTCCAACCAGGCGCCGCACCATCTAACTCCTCAAAAACGGTATTGCCAGGATGCAGTTCCTCAAGCTGATGCTGAGCAAAATAAGTTTTGCTCACATGAGCACCATATTTAATCGTACCTGCATCAGGTTCCAGAACGCCAGCAATCATCTTAAGCAAGGTAGACTTTCCCGCACCGTTTGGACCGACCAATGCAACCTTTTCCCCGCGGTATAAAGACAGATCAAGGCCATCGTAGACCGTCTTTGACCCAAATGACTTGCACAAGCCCGTGGTTTCAACCACCAGATCGCCCGTACGTGGTGGTTGCTGGAAATTAAAGTGCACGCTCTTGCGCTCAGGGGGTACCTGGATGATCTCCATTTTCTCGAGCTTGCGCACACGATCTTGCACCTGCTTGGCTTTCGTTGCCTTGTAGCGAAAACGCTCGATGAAAGCCTCCATATGAGCAATTTCCTCTTGCTGCTTCTGGGCCTGCTCACGCAACAATTCAAGGCGCTCTTCACGCTGCGTCAAATAAGCAGAATAATTGCCTTTGTAGAGCTGAACATGGCCCAAATCAATCTCAGCCACCCGATCAACCATGTTGTCCAGGAACTCGCGGTCGTGGCTTACCACAATCACGCTTCCGGAATAACTACGCAAAAAACCCTCAAGCCACTTCACGCTTTCGAGGTCGAGGTGGTTGGTGGGCTCGTCAAGAAGGAGCACTTCAGGGTTGCGCGTTAGAAGTTTTGCCAAAGCAATGCGCATCTGCCAGCCGCCAGAAAAATCTGAGGTCATGCGCTCCATGTCATCTTCGCCGAAGCCCAAGCCGAACAATACCGAGCGCACGCGCGACTCAAGCTGATAGCCACCCATAGCCTCATACTGGTCGCGAGCGCGCCCATATGAAGCAAGCTGCTGCTCGGTGGGGTTTTCGCCCAATGAGGTTTCAAGCTCACGCATATGGCGCTCTTGATTCAGGATCTCATGCTGGGCAGACAGAACCTCTTCGAAAATAGGGCGCTCCCCCATTTCGATGGCTTCCTGCTCTAGGTATCCAAGCTTTGCGCCCTTTGCCAGTATGATGCGGCCATCATCGGCATCCTCTTTGCCAGTAATGATATTGAGCATAGTGGTTTTACCAGCGCCATTCGGGCCAACAAGGGCAAGACGATCATGCTCTTCCAAACGGAAGGTGACGTCTGAAAACAGGACGCGGGAACCAAAAGATTTTGTGATGTGTTCAAGCTGTAAAATCATAACGACTCATTGTACCGTATGCGAACAGTACGACCGGGCGATCCAAGCCATACTTACAAACCACGCATGATTGCGCAAACCGCCACCGCGTAATCAAAATTCGCAACGATCCGTTTCGCAAGCTTCCCGCACTCCGACTCGATTAAACATCACACGAAGGCAAAACAAACGCAGTCTAGTCGATGTAAATACTCGGAGAGGCAGATCGATCGAGCTGATGCCCGCGCACATATTCGATAAAGTGCTCCACGCAGTACGGACGATAATTCTTGTCACAATAAACAAGGTATATCGTATGACAGTATCGACGCTTCTCCAGCTCATTGTTGTATAGAGGTTTAACAACAATGTCTTCCATCGTATGAGGGAAAAACGTGTCAAGCATTAATGCCAAATCTGAACCATTAGCTGCAAAGCCCGCAAGAATAGACTCATCCTCATACACATAGCGGACATCATCGACATCAAAGCTATCGAGCAAATTTTTCACCGATTTTCCGAGAGGAACTTCCTCTCGATACGTAATAAGTGATTCGCCCTTCAAATCGCCAGGCGTCAGATACGGCTTCGAGGCCAAAGGCGAAGAGGGACTCATGGCGACAACAAGGTGCTGCTCAGCAACGGGAATCTGATGCAACTTATCGCTGTACAGAGCGTCAAATGCGCAAAAAGCAACATCATGCTTTCCCTCGACAATTCCGCAAAGCAATTCTTGAGAAGGCTTCTGGTTGATGTTGAATTCGGTTTTTCGCTCATTAACCGAAGAATAGCCGTTCAGCAAGCGAGGAAGAAATTCTGTTTGAAGCGTGATGATGCAGCCCAAATCGATTACGCCGCCATCACCTTCACCGGAATAGCCTTTCATGATGGCAATGCCCTTATCCAGCTGCTCCAACGAAGCATTTACGTATTTGAGGAATTCTGCACCATACTTCGTAAGCTCCACATTACGACCCGCTTTTTGAAACAGGGAAACGCCCAGCTCTTGCTCAAGGGAAGAAATGGAACCAGAAAGGGTGGGTTGCGTAATGAAAAGCTCCTTGGCAGCCTTTGTGTAGTGCTGCAATTCGGCCAATTTACGAAAATAATAAAGCTGAGACAGATTCATGCTTCCACGCGCCTCCACCTAAGACAAAACGATGTTAATTATAGCGTAAATCCGATAAATTAAGCTAAACCTATAAGCCATTCTTTGGTTTAACCGTAACAGTTACAACCAGAATTGCTAAAACACAATGATGTTTCTATTCGCACCTCCCTCGCCAAACTCTGACGGGTATCTCACCTGCGTCGCAGCAGCAAACCTGCCGCCCGAACAGGACGATAATCGTTGCCCTCCCTCATGTTGCTAGGTAAATACTAGCCCTTACACGCTGCGAGCTTGCCTCAACAATCAAAACGAAAAGGGCCCTGGTTTCCCAGGGCCCTTCGAGTAGTGCATGAATTATTTCATGCACGCTTCGTGTTTAGTCGTGCATCTTTTCCATAGCGCTGTAACCGAACTGCTTCTTGAAGCGAGAGATTACATACAGGGACATGCAGATGCTTACGATTGCAGCAACGAGAAGCAGAACCATCATGATCCAAACTGCGCTACCCTCACCAACGGACTTGGTCATGCTGCCAACGATGAAGGGCAGGAATACCGATGCGAAGCCCATGAAGGTGTAGTACATACCAACGTTACGACCACGAGGACCAGGGCACATCATCTGACGAAGTGTAACGCCCGTCTGAAGCATGCCGCCAGCAGCGGAGAAGCCGAGCACTGCAATTGCCACGTACACAACGCCTGCACCAAGGTTGAGAGGCAGAGCGATGATAACCAAAGCCAATGCGCAAGCAGCCAAGATGGAGTCAATAAGGATAACCTTGATTGGAGTCCAACGAAGCTTGCCCATCATCCATGCCCAGAAGAGAACTGCAACTACGGAGCCAACCGTGTAGATGGAGGTCAAGCCTGCGGCGATGGTGGCATCAAGACCAAGGTTAGTGATACCGAACTGCTTGGTGTACTGCTGAGCGCCGTACATGATGAACATGATCAAGAAGCCGAAGAACAAGGTGCATGCATTAACCATTGCGTTAGGCTGCTCGAGCATAGCGTCCTTGGCTGCCTGAATTTCTTCCTGAGCCTTGTTCTTGGCGCCTTCGTCATTACTGGATGCCGCGATCTTGCGCTCGTCGTCGTAAATGAACGGGGTGCAGATTGCCATAACAGTGGCGATAACGGACATCACGATAGGAATCATGACGTTAATGTGCCAGTTAGCACCGCTGTTCATAGCTACGAACAGAGGATAAACGATACCGGAGATGGAGATAACCAGCTTGATGCCGATCGTGGTAGATGCAGAATACTTGGGATTTGCTTCAGCAATTGCAGGGTAAAGCGATCCATCCCAGAAACCAGAAGTGGCAACACCGGAAAGGAAACCTGCCACACATGCGACCGTAGCGTTATCGGTAACGAGCATGATCACGAACGAAATGATGTAAAGAACACCACCGCCAACTGCCATGATCTTACGGCCAATGCGGTCAGAGATTTCGCCTCCGATCCAAACACTAATGAACTTACCAATACCAACCCACATGATTGCCGTTGATACCGCAGCGGCACCTGCCGTTGCATCGGTGAAACCCCATTGCGTGTAGAAGTTCACCTGGTTCTGACTGAAGATAATCGCCTGAACGCCGTGTGTTAAATAACACATGTACACTGTCGCGATTGCGAACAAGTACTTAGTTGCTTGCTTTGCTGCGCTCATAACTTCCCCTTCCTCTCTTTCCCTCAATGGACTGCTTGAGCCATGCGTGATCCCCTGATGAAAACGACGGCTCAATACATGTTTATGTTAGACCTGCCATTTAAAGACTTCTAATTCATTCGAATAATGCGAATACAATCCTGCTATAACCACTGTTTATGAGTTTAATAATTTGAAGCAATATTTAATAATACTTGCCATATATTGAGGACAGATAGTTGTCCCCCTCCCCTAACGAAAGCATCATTCGGTTATCCATTTCAATGGATTGCAATGAAACTAAGAGTAAAACGCTTGATGTGGCTGCATAAAAAAGCGACCTACCAAATGGTAGGTCGCTAATTCAATCTGTAGGTGATTGTACGCCTATGCGCGGAAATCCTAGCCGAAGCGATACTGAACGCCCATGGTAGGCTGAGGATACTCCCACTTTTCGAGGATGGTTTCGCCACAGATCATGCGGCACGTACCGCACTCGAGGCAACCAGCATAGTCAAAAATAGGCTCGTCGCCTTCAGCGGGCATCTTGTAAAGAGCTGCAGGGCAGCACATAACCAGCTTCTGGAATTCAGGATCGGAAGCCTTAACGCCTTCCTTAATCTTGATATGAGCATTTTCTTCGTCGACCTCAAACTTGTTGAGGGAAAGCTTCTCGTCGACGTTAACAGTGATGTCGATCACAGTGCCTTCACTCCCTTCATGGCAACCTTAGCGAGCTTGAACAGACCCTGACGCTTAACCGGAGGAAGCGCAAGCTTCATAACATGCTGGCGAGGTTCGCCGTCAACCTTGAAGAGCGGGGTCATGATGTCGCGGATCACCTCAGGATAACCGCGGAACATGCCGGGGCAGTTCTCGAGGAACTCAGGTGCGTCCTCGTACATCTTCATGTCGCGCATGATGAAGGAGCTGTCGAGCATGGTCTTGTATTCAGCCAAGCCAGCCTTGGAGGTATCGCCTGCATCAAGAGCCTTGATAACAGCCTTAGCAGCAATTGCGCCAGACTCAACAGCAAGGTCCATACCGCGAACGGTGTAACCGAGGTTCATGCACATCATAGCTGCGTCACCAGCAACAACAACGCCGTCGCCAATGATCTCGGGCATCATCTTGATGCCGCCCTCGGGAACAACGTGACCAGAGTATTCTACAGTCTTGCCGCCAGCGATAAGGGGCTTGATCTCCGGACGGTTCTTGAAGTTCTCAAGCATCTGATATACAGGGATGTCCTGCTTAAGAACTTCGCTCATGGTAGCTACAATGCCAACAGAAACGGATTCCTGATTAGCATAAACAAATGCGCCACCGATAATGCCATTGGAGCAGTCACCAGCGAAGAGCCAGGAAGCACCCTCACCAGGATTGCAAAGGAAGCGGCTTTCAACAACGTCGGCAGGAAGCTCAATGGTTTCCTTAGCGCCAACAGCAACCTGATGAATAGCAGGAGCCTTCTTGGAAAGACCAGCCTTGGAGGTGAGGAGGGAGTTAACGCCATCAGCAAGGATTACAACATCAGAGGTAATCTCGTCACCAAATGCAAGAATGCCCTTTACCTTGCCATCTTCAATAATGAGGTCTTCAACTGCGATGCCGTAAATAAATTCAGCACCAGCATTTTCAGCCTGCTCTGCCAGCCACTGGTCAAAGGGGCCACGCAGTACGGTGTAGGACTCCTTACCAGCCTCTTCGAGCTCACGGGCTGCATAATCAATGGTGAAATTGGAGTCAGGCGACATGAGAGAAATGCGCTCATGAGTCACCTTGCGCTGCAAAGGAGCTTCCTGATAGTTCGGGAAAACCTTGGCCAGCGAATGCGTATAGATACGGCCACCGGTCATGTTCTTGGCGCCAGCGTACTGACCACGCTCAACGACAAGAACCGACTTGCCTGCGGATGCGAGGGTGTAAGCAGCAACAGAACCTGCGCAGCCAGCACCGACGACAATCGCGTCAAAATCGGACATGCTGTTCCTTTCAGAGTGTGAACAAAAAAACAGGGCGCAGAAAACTGCGCCCTGCAATAATACGCTTTTACAGCGCTTCGATCAAGGCAGGAAGAACCTTGTAGATATCGCCAACGATACCGTAGTCGCACTGCTTGAAGATAGGTGCGTTCTGGTCCTTGTTAACTGCGATGATGGTATCAGCACCCTGAACGCCTACCATGTGCTGCATCTGACCGGAAATACCGAGAGCAATGTAAGCCTTGGGAGCAAGCTGAAGACCGGAAACGCCGATGTAGAGGTTGCGGGGCAGCCAATCAACGTTCTCAGCCAGAGGACGAGAGCAACCGAGCTCAGCGCCAACCTTAGCGCAGAGGTCGCGAGCCATCTGAAGGTCAGCTTCCTCAGCGAAGCCACGACCAGCGCCAACAACAACGTCGCACTTGGTGAGGTCTGCGCCCTCACGGGGAACAGCCTTGGTGCCGCGAAGAACAAGAGCCTTCTCGGGAGCAACATAGGCGATGGTCTCAACGTCATCAGAACCAGTTGCCTCAGCCTCAGCGAAAGCGGTACCAGCTACCGTGTAAACCTTAGCGCCGGTTGCCTTCTGCTTATTAGCAGCAAGACCACCAAAGTACATGTTGGTTACAGTGTCGCCGTCAAATGCGGTAACGTCGGATACAACAGCGGTACCGAGCTTAGCAGCAAGAAGACCAGCAAGGATCTTGTTGCGGGGAGTGGGCTCAACGAGCACTACGTCGGGCTGAGCAGCTTCATATGCAGCCTGAACGCCAGCAGCAGCGTTCTCAACGGGCTGGCCTTCGGGAAGCTCTACGTCGTATGCCTTATCAGCAACGCCCGTAAGAGGAGCACCCTTAACAACTGCGAGTACTACTTCGTCAGCAATGGTACGAGCACCAGCGCAGAGAGCGCGCTGAGCATCGGTAGATTCTGCAAGAACAAATGCTTTCATGTTTTAGAACCGCCTTATCTCTACTTGAGTGCCTCAGCAACAGCCGCCGCAAATGCGTCGATGTCGCCTTCTTCGAAGATCTGCTGCTTACGGGGAGCGAGCTCGGGAGCCTTGGTCTCCTCGATCTCGATCTTAGCGTCTACGCCACCAGCAAGCTCATCAACGGTGGAAGGCTTCTTGCCAGCTGCGAGGATCTCACGCATGCCAGGGATGCGAGGCTCACCGATGGAAGGAGATACAGCGATAACTGCGGGGAGGGGAACCTCGATCTCCTCTACTTCTTCTTCGAGCGTGCGCTCAACAACAACCTTGTCGCCTTCAGCAGCGATGGAGGTAACCTCATTGATGGTGGGTACACCGAGAGCAGCTGCGAGCTGAACGTTTACCTGACCAGCATAGAAGTCAGCGGAACCGTCGCCAGTGAGGATCAGGTCGTAATCGGAAACCTTGTCCTCAACGATGCCCTTCAGAACCTGAGCGGTTGCGAAGGAATCAGCGGTTGCCAAAGCATCATCAGTAACCATGATGAGCTCGTCAACGCCGCGAGAAAGGATATCCTTCTTCAGCTTAGCGTCGGTAGCCTTGGAGGTTGCAGCACTGATAACAGTAACGGTACCGTCGTTAGCAGCAGCGAGCTGAGCTGCAGCTTCGATAGCGTTCTTGTCGTAAGAGCTGATGACCTGATGAGCCTTAGAGTAGTCAAGCGTACGATCGCCAGCGACGAAGATGTCCTGGTCGTCAGCTACTACTTTAACTGCGACAACAATTTTCATAAGTTTCTTGCTCCTATTCTCCTTGTATTACCTATACAAACGGGAGTTACGTGCAGCAGTGCGCGTAGGGTTACTTATACAGTTTAGGAATTGCACGACCGGCGATGTAGTCCATAACCTCACACGTACCGCCAGCGAGCATATTACCACGAAGATCACGCCAAATGCGACCAACACGAACTTCCTCAGTATAACCGAGGCCGCCGTATACCTCAATTGCATTATCGGCAATCTGAAGATGAGCGCGAGTGCCCCAAGACTTCAGCATAGCGATGTCGGCATTAATGGACTGACCCTGATCGAGCTTCCAGAGGCAGTAGTACAGCCAATGACGAGTCTGCTGAAGCATGATTTCGTTCTGCTCGATGAGACCCTGAACGCGGGGGTTGGTGATGATCGGCTTACCGAAAGCGATGCGTTCCTTAGCGTAAGCGATAGCATCGTTCTGAGCAGCCTGAGCAAGGCCAAGACCCTGAGCAACAACGAGGCAACGCTCGAACTCAAAGTTCTTCATGAGCAGCAGCCAACCTGCACCAGCCTCACCAATGCGCTGAGACTCTTCAACAACAACGTTGTCGAAGAATACGTCTACGAAGGGAACGGTGTGCTGACCAAGCTTGGTCAGATGAGCGGTGGAAACACCCTCAGTCTCGCGCTTAACAAGCCAGAGAGACATCTTATTGTTCTCGCGAGCAGGCTCCTCGTCCTTGCAGATAACGATGAAGTAAGGAACGTCAGCACCATTGGTAACCCAAGTCTTCTGACCATTCAGAACATACGTACCATCGGCCTGTTTCTTGGAGGTCATGGTCATGCCCATGTTGTCGGAACCAGCAGCAGGCTCGGAGAGGCAGAGAGCAGCAACGGACTGACCGGACTTCTCGTACTCTTCCATGATAACTGCGGACTGCTCAGGGGTGCCGAACTCAGCGAGGTCAGCGCAAGCGAGCATACCAGTCATGAACGGAGTCATGGCACCGGTGAACTCATAGAGCTTCTCAGTCATGAGACCCAGGGTTACATGGTCCGTAGGAATGCCACCAACCTCTTCGGGAAGGCCCATGAAGGGGAAGCCTGCGTCGCGATATGCGTCCTGGGCCTCGGCGCTAACCTGATGGTTTTCATACATCTGACGTACGGACTCATCGTCGAAGTAGCGGTCTGCATACTCCTTGAGGGACTCAACAAGAAGTTCCTGCTCGTCGGTGAGAGCAAAATCCATAATCTTCTCCTTCTCCTCGCCCGCCCTATCCAAGGACAAACGAACTAGTTCTGACATGACTGCATGCCAGAAAACGGACTTTCTGCTGTAGTTGAGTTTAATCGCAAGAACAAAGCTGTCCAATAGAAAAAAGATAGATGGAGTAAAAAATTACCGATTCATCTTGCAGATTTCCATAGGGCAGATCTATTGATTTTCAGTCCTGATGCCATTTCCGTAAATGTATGTGAACGCGATCATGAATAGTCAACAAAAACTAGTGAGTCGAACCCTCTGGAATTATTACTAATTTATGTATGAAAACATCTTGCGATGTGAAGCACTGCCGAGCGAAATTACTAAAAAACGAACGATAGAGCAAGCCTATAGAAAGAAGTTTTTAAGTTGCGCATATCCTATTGGACACCTCTTAACGCGAGAATGCTAAACTGCTTGTAGCGGAATATCCGGAATCTGCCGCATAAGGGTTAATCAGGAATCGAAAGGTTCCATTCACAAACCGATTAGGAGGGTTTATGAATCCGAATGCAACCATCACCGACGAGCAGTTCAAGGCGTACCTCAAGAAGGTTCGCGACATGGTCGAAGGTCCTTACACCGAATGGCAGAAGGAGATCGAGGTAACCAACACGTTCCCCGAGAAGTTCTACCAGTCCAACATCGACAACGACATCTATCGTTACTCTCTCCCTGTAGAGTACGGTGGATGGGGCCTCTCCGAGAAGGAAATCCTGCAGGTTCAGGAAGAGTTCTCCCGTGGTCCTTCGGGCATGCGTATGCACATGCACTATGCATCTGACCTGAACTGGCGCATCCTCAACGATTTCGGCCAGCCCGAGATCAAAGAGAAGTATATGCCTCTCTTCCAGGACAAGACCATCTTCACCAACTTCGCTCTGACCGAGAAGTCTGGCGGCACCGGTGCTGACCTGCACTCTACCGCTGTATGGGACGAAGAAAAGGGTAAGTGGATCCTCAATGGCGAGAAGTGGCTCATTTCTCACACCGACTGCTCTCAGTTCTCTTACGTAATCTGCGTAACCGATCCTGACAAGAAGGGCGACGATCGTCTGTCCGCCTTCTTCGTTCCTATGGATCGTCCTGGCTTCGAGATCGTTCCTATGCCTCACATGATGGGCTGCCGTGGCTCCGGTCACACCGGCCTGAAGTTCACCAACGTTGAGCTCGAGCCCGAATTGATGCTCGGCAAGCGCGGCGAGGGCATGAAGGTTGCTATGCACTCTCTCGCGGTTTCCCGCGTACACATCGCAACTTCTAACCTCGGTATTTCTCAGCGCATGTTCGAGATGTCCATCGCTCGTGCACGCGACCGCGTTACCTTCGGTAAGCCGATCATCAAGCGTCAGGCTATCCGCGTAAAGCTCGCTAACATGCAGATGATGATCCATGCTCTTCGCTGCACCATCATCGACTTCTGCGATGACTTCGATCTGGACAACAACGGCGAGTATGTATCCGAGAAGGCCGCAATCTGCAAGCTGTTCTCCATCGACACCGTTCGTCTCGTTTCCGACGAGATGCTCGAGATCTTCGGTGGCGACGGTTACTTCGAGGATTCTCCTTATGGTCCTACCGAACTCCTTTACCGCGACTGCCGCGCTATGTGGCTTGAGGAAGGCGCTCCTACCGTACAGCGCATCACCATCGCTAAGGGCATTGAGGATCATGACGGTACTCTCGAGTACCAGACCTGGATCGCTGGCTCTAAGCTCGACTAGTTCTGACTCTTTCAACCAAGAGTTATCTTGGCTAGATTCCGGGAAAAGGGGAAGCATTTGCTTCCCCTTTTTTGTTAGCACATGTTCGGCTGTCCCCTACTCTATCGATACATCAAGCATCCCTGTTTTGCGCAAATCACCAGATTGCCACAATGCAAAATCACGTTGGCTGATTATCCATCATGTCAACTTCTCCATACACAACTGCAACGGATCGCATCCATTTAGGGCTATATCCTGCCGCTTTCGCATCAACATGAATCCCTTACTGCAAGTTCTGTCTTTCTTCGGATAAGAGCACTTGCTCGACTGTACTTATCCGAGGTTCATATAGAATTGAAACTCGGCATTATAGCGCGACCCTTTTAGAAAGGCTGTACATGGCACTTTTCAATAAGAAGGACAAACAAAAGAAGGAAAAAGAAAAGCCTCAGAAAAAACCTCTAGAAATTTGGTATACAGAGGATGGCACCAAGATCGGTGACGATGGCTACCCTATGACCCCCCTTCGCACCAAGATGCATCATGTTTGGAATGCTTACTTTATCTACGCAATGATTCTTTTAGTTTGGGGCCTTGCCTGTACATTGCTTGGTTGGTTTTCCGGCGAAACGTTTACCGACTGGGAGCTTCGAGCTACTGGCGGTTGGGAATACAACGGCTATCGTCTTGCCACCCTTGTCCGCATTGAGGCTCTAGTTTGCCTATGGACCGCCGTAGCCAGCGTAATCCTCAATCTAAAGGGGTTTGCTTGGATGTACGACCGCGCCAGCAATGGGCTCGTAAACGGCCTTATGTACGCTCTGCTGGGCATCTCTATCGCTATTGAGCTTGTTGCCCTTTTCATGATTCATATCATCAGCCCTGCATGTCTTATCAACATCGTCCTCATTGTTATGACCATCATCACAATGAAGCAGATTGACGAAGAACGCCCATCACTTAAAAAGGCTAAGCGTTTCCGTAAAGAGGTTAAATAGCCCCGCATTCCATCCATCAGCTAAATAAGCCACCTGCACCATCGCAGGTGGCTTATTTTTTGCGCAATTGCTGGCTGTTTCTGTTCCTAAGTGAATAGTAAGTACCATCGCCAGAGAGAGAGGGGGGTGATATGCCAGCAAATGAGCTATGTATAGCCAACAGAACCGAAGCTGCATGTATATAACATTAGATTGTCGCAGTACTGTACACGCGCACAATATCGATTGGATAAAAGAAGGATGTCAAATAAAAATGCCGCCACTCGAAGTGACGGCAAATGCTTCCTTATGGTGGGCCCACCCGGATTCGAACCGAGAACCAAAGGATTATGAGTCCCCTGCTCCACCATTGAGCTATGGGCCCAAACACAGCGTCTTCGTCAGAAGCTGCGATTGACTATTCTAGCGTACTTTATGGCTTTTGCCACTTCCATTCCTAAGGATCGACACATTAACGTGCAAATCAACCTTTGCAGCTGCTCTGGCGCAATACCGTCGTAAAATATCGCGCTTGTGGCGAAGTTTGGCATTTTGCCGTCTTCCAAGCCCATGCCTTATGGGTTATAGGACGCACTTTTGCCGCATAACCCCGACTTTGCTCGACATCAACTAACGAAAAACGGCTAGACACGCACGCCCAGCCGTTTTGAAGCGTCAAAGGGGCAAGGCCTAGTAAACCATATGCATAGCTTCACGAACCTCATCCAAGGTTTCATTGGCGATTTCATTAGCTTTGCGGTTGCCTTCATGCAAAACCTCTTCCACATAACCAAGCTTTGCAGCGATAGCCTCACGGCGTTCACGGATGGGAGCAAGGTATTCGTTAACCGCTTCGGTGACATACTTCTTGAGCGTGCCCGAACCACCGTTGCCAACCTCTTCCGCGATCTCCACCTCAGTGCGGCCCGTGCACAAAGCAGCCGTAGTAAGAAGCGCAGATACGCCAGGACGATTTTCCTTATCGAACATAATGAAACGTTCGGAATCGGTCTTGGACTTCTTGATAATTTTGGCGGTTTCCTCTGCCGTAAACGAAAGACTGATGGCATTGCCGTAGCTCTTCGACATTTTGCGGCCATCCAGACCGGGAATCTCAGGCGCATCATCATTCAGAAGGCCTTCGGGTTCAGGGAACACAAAGCCGTAACGCTCGTTAAAACGGCGAGCGATTTGGCGGGTCTGCTCGATATGGGGCAACTGGTCCTTGCCGCAGGGCACGATGTTGCCCTTGCAGAACAGGATGTCACATGCCTGATGCACAGGATACGTCAGAAGAAGGCCGGTAAGAGCATGGCCCGATGCTTCCTGCTCGGCCTTAACCGTGGGGTTGCGAAGGAGCTCTGCCTCGGACACCAAAGAAAGGAACGGGAGCATGAGCTGATTCAAAGCAGGAATCGCAGAATGGGTGAAAATAATGGTTTTCTCTGGATCGATACCGCAAGCAAGGTAGTCGATTACCATATTGCGAACGTTGTCCTGGATGTTCTCTGTGGTGTCGCGGTCGGTAATAACCTGATAGTCGGCAATGATAACTCGCGTGGTTACGCCTTTATTCTGCAGCGCAACGCGTTCCTTGATGGTGCCGAAATAGTGGCCCAGATGCAAACGACCCGTAGGGCGATCGCCCGTAAGCATCGTGTACTTGCCGGGGTTTACCTCAAGGTCGGCGCGAATTGCCTCGCTGCGCTTCTGGCTTGCTTCAAAACTATTAGAGCTCATAACGAACAGTGCCTCTTTCGTTTGATTCGTAAGGGTGATTGAGCCGCGCATAAACGGCATCAGATGCATTGGGAAAGTATACCATTGCTTATCTTCCGCATAGACTATTGCCCTTCCGTCCCCTACACTGAAAGGCATGACTACCTCAACTTTTAATACGCTTGGCTTGTCCAAGCCCTCATTGGAAGCCATTGAAAATCTTGGCTTCACCGAACCTACCCCTGTACAGGCACTTTCCATTCCACCGGGAATCGAAGGGAAAGACATCCTGGCTGCTGCGCAAACTGGAACGGGAAAGACGCTTGCCTATTTGCTTCCCATCTTCGATCAAATGGTGCGCCACTTCGGCTCAAAGCGCCCCAAAAAGGGTCCTTATGCATTGGTTTTGGCACCTACACGTGAGTTGGCTCAGCAAATTTCCGAATGCGCAAGCACTATTGCGCAAACCACCAAGTTCCGTACGCTTACCGTAATCGGCGGCAAGAAATACTCCACCCAAGTCGAAAAGCTCAAAAAGGGATGCGATGTGCTTATCGCCACTCCCGGACGCTTGCTTGACTTGGCAAAACAAGGACTTCTTTCCTTGGAAAACATCCACTACCTGGTGCTTGACGAAGTCGACCGCATGATGGATATGGGCTTTTGGCCCCCTGTGAATACCATCGTGCGCATGACTCCGAAGGAACGCCAAACTTTCTTATTCAGCGCTACTTTGACGCCTGACGTTCAGGCGAAGGCAAAGCTCGTGCAGACGGATCCGGAGGTCGTCGAAATCGCCCACAAGGGCGAAACCGCCGATACGGTAAACGAATACCTGCTACCCGTTTCCGAGCGCCAGAAGCAGGATCTCCTTGTTGCCCTGCTTAAGGAGCAGGGGGCGGAACGCGTCATCGTGTTTACCCGCACCAAGCAATCTGCAGATTCGTGCGCCACACGCCTGAAAGACGCAGGAGTAAAAGCCGACAGCATCCATGCAGACAAGCATCAAGGCAAACGCGACCGTGCACTAAAGAACTTCCGCGATGGCAAAATCGATGTTCTGGTTGCCACCGATGTCCTCGCACGCGGCATCGATATCACCGATGTAAGCTACGTCGTGAACCTCACCGTGCCCGACTCGCCTGAAGACTACATCCACCGAATCGGACGTACGGGCCGCGCTGGCGAATCAGGAGCCGCCTATACGTTCCTTTCCCCAGATCAGCTTCTTGACTTGCGCGAAATTGAATACCACACGCAGCATCTGCTTGAAACTCACGACGTCGAAGGCTTCGAGTATGCCGACGATCGCCTGATCCCCAACCCCAAGCGTCCCACCAAACGCCCATCACGCACAGGTAGGGGTCGCAGGAGGCCATCGCTCCGTAGGCGCTAATTCATCGTTTGCGCTGATGGGAATCGAGTTAAAACTTTTTTCAAAAAAGATGTTGCACCGGATTCCAAGATGCGTATAATAAATTCTTGCGTCACGAAGAACGCACCGAATTCCTCGGTAGCTCAACGGCAGAGCATCCGGCTGTTAACCGGAGG